>Ga0209941_1000059_pt1 | contig 236031 bp, 193 predicted proteins | sample ThiBiot_300_plan_FD_183945 | JGI IMG/M metagenome (GOLD analysis project Ga0209941, IMG submission 183945) | Wastewater bioreactor microbial communities from Cape Town, South Africa - Thiocy_solids_1 (SPAdes) | ecosystem: Engineered > Bioremediation > Thiocyanate > Unclassified | place: South... | reverse complement strand
CCGAAGAAGGTCGCCATCGTTGCCTGCATGCGCAAACTCCTGACCATCCTCAACGCCATGGTCCGCGATGGTCAACCTTGGCGCGCACAACCACATATCGCTTGACTGCAAACACAGTTGCTCTCCCCTGGCTTTGCCGGGGGAGAGGGTTGGGGTGAGGGGGCGGCTTTTGGTTTTCCGCGGCCTCGGGCTTACTGCTTGTTGCCGTTCTCGTCGGCAGGCAGCGGGGCGATCATGCGCAGGGGCGGCAGCGCCAGCGCCGGCTGGCCCTTGCTGGCCAGGGTGGCGTTGAAGGCCGGCAGATCCTTGGCCTTCACCGCGTCCCACTTGGTGTTGACCGCCTGCCATTGTTCCTTGGCACGCACGGTCGCGGCCGTCTGGGCGGCCGTGGGCGCGGTGTCGGCGGACTGCAGCGAGCGCAGCGCGGCGAGTGCGGCGTTGCTCACGCCGTTGAGCGTCGTGGCGACCGTGTAGCCGCGGCCGAAGCCACGGAAACCGCGGACTTCATCAGGCGCCACGGCGTCGATCTTCGCCTTGAACGCGTCGCGGGTAGCGCGTGGCGCGGAATCGAGCTTGGCCACCATCTGGCCGAGGTCGTGGGCCTGGCCGTAGGCCATGCGCGCATCACGCGCCAGCTCGTACATCTCCAGCGCGAGCTTGTCGTTTTGCGCGAGGTCGGCGGTGGAGGTGGTGACACGCGGATCCATGTGCAGCGCCAGTGGCTGGGTATAGCTCTGGCCGCCGACGGTAAGGCGCACGGTGTACTCGCCGGCCGGGGCCCAGGCCGAGCTGGGTGGCGGCGAGCTGCGACCCGGTATGGCGCCGGTGGCGTTGGGCTCGGCGCGCTCGGTGGCGAGCGGCTGGTAGCGCAGGTTCCAGCTGATGCGGTGCATGCCCGCGCTGGTCGGCATGGAGCGGGTGCGCGCCGACCAGTAGAGCGGCACGGAGCAGTCCGGCGCGACGGGGTTGATCTGGCAGATCTTGTCGTAGGCCGCCGGGTCGAGGGCCGGGTCGACCGCGCGCTTGAGCTCGCTGGAATACGTGCGCACGAGCTTGCCGGCGCCATCCAGGATGTCGATGGTGAGCGGCCCGGCCATGTCGGTGGCGAGGTAGTAGTCGATCAGCGCGCCATTCGGCGGGTTCTCGCCGGCCGGCAATTCCGGCGCCCACGGCGTCGGATCGTTCGTGCCCATGCGGATGCGTACCGCGGTTTGCGGCTTGAACAGGTACGCCGCCTTGGCGCTGCGCGCCTCGGCGATCTGGCGCAGCGGGGTGACATTGTCCAGGATGTAGAAGCCGCGGCCATGCGTGCCGGCGATCAGGTCCGAGCACAGGCAGCCGGGGTCGTCCTTGAGCTCCAGGTCGCGCACCGAGATCGCGGGCATGTCCAGGCGCAGGGATTCCCAGTGGTCGCCGTCGTCGAACGACACCCAGACCTGGGTGTCCGTGCCGGCGTAGAGCAGGCCCGGTTTGCGTGGATCCTCGCGGATGGTGTTGGTCACGGCGCCAGGGGCGATGCCGTTGTTGATCTCGGTCCAGGTCTTGCCGCCGTCGCGCGTGCGCCACAGGTGCGGGTTCATGTCATCGATGCGCATCGTGTTCGCTGCGGCGTAGGCGGTCTGCTTGTCGAAATGCCCGGCCTCGATGTTGAAGATGCGCGTCCACGGCTTGATGGCAGCTGGCGTCACGTTGGTCCACTTGGCGCCGCCGTCGGTCGTGACCTGGATGTTGCCATCGTCGGTGCCGGCCCAGAGCACACCCGCGTCCAGCGGGGACGCCGAGAGCGCGGTGATGCTGCCGGCCGGTTCGGGCTTGACCTGCTTGGCGTACTTGCCGGTGGTGGCCGGCACCTTCCAGGCCTGACGGCCGAGGTCGGGGCTGATGCGCGTCCAGCTGTGCGCCTGGTCCGTGGACTTCCACACCACGTTCGAGGTGTAGTACAGCGTCTTCTTGTCCACCGGCGACCAAAGGATCGGCATGGTGCGCACGTTGCGGTTGAATTCCGTGCCGCGCGCCGCCGCGTCCGGGCCGACCTGGGTGGTCTGGCCGGTCTTGCGGTTGTACAGCGACACGTTGCTGCGCTCGCTGCCGAAGACGAGGTCCGGATCCTTCGGGTCGGGCGCGGCGATGCCGTATTCCTGGATGTTCACCGGATGCCAGTCGTGGAACGTGATGCGGCCGTCCATCGAGCGGCTGTCGACGCAGGCCGAGCCGGAGTCCTGCTGCCCGCCGCAGACACGGTATGGGAACGCATCGTCGGTGGTGACGTGGTACATCGCGGCGGTCAACTGGTTGTACCAGTTGCTCCACGACGCGCCGCGGTTGCCGGAGACGATCGCGCCCTGGTCGGCGACCACGAACAGGATGTTGGTGTCGTTCGGGTTGATCCAGATGTTCTGGTAGTCGTCGCCGCCCGGTGCACCGCGTACCGCGGACCAGGTGACGCCGCCATCCTCGGTGCGCCAGAACACGGTCGAGCCGCTGTAGACGACATTCGCGTTCTTCGGATCGACGGCGATCGTCGGCAGGTCGCCGCCGCCGATGCGTACGAGCGGCCGCGGATCGAGCACGGCGTTTGGCGACGAGCCGGGATTGCCCGGATCGCGCGCGGCGAGGTTCCAGTGTTCGCCGCCATCCGTCGACTTGTACAGGTTGATGGTGCCTGCCTTTGTCGGGGCCGCCTTGCCTGCCGTGCCGGCGACCATGGCGTAGAGCGTATTCGGGTCGCTCTGGGAGAGGCTGAGGTTGGCCTGGATCACGGTCGGCAGGCCGCCGGTGAGCTTGTTCCAGGTGCTGCCGCCGTCGGTGGACTTGAAGATGCCGCCATCGGTGCCGCCAAACTCCGCACCTTCGATGTAGCTTTGCTGCTGCTGCCATAGTGCCGCGTAGACGACGTTCGGGTTGCTGGCGTCGATGCGCACGTCGCTGCCGCTGACGTACTCGTCCTTGTACAGCACCTTCTGGAACGTCTGGCCGCCGTCGGTCGAGCGGAAGATGCCACGCTCGGCGTTCGGGCCGTAGGGATGGCCAAGCGCGGCGACGAACAAGCGGTTGGGATCGTGCGGATCGACCGCGATGTTCGCGATCATCTGGCTGTCGCGCAGGCCGAGGTGGGTCCAGGTCTTGCCGGCATCGGTGGACTTGTAGACGCCGTCCCCGGTGGCCAGGTCGGGACGGATGATGCCGGCGCCGGTGCCGACATAGATGATGTTCGGGTCCGAAGGAGCCACGGCAATCGCGCCGATCGAGCCGGTGGGTTGGTCGTCGAACAGCGGCACCCAATTCGCGCCGTAATCGGTCGAGCGCCACACGCCGCCGTTGTCGTAGCCGGCGTAGAACACGTTGGGCTGGCTGGGCACGCCGGACAGCGCGCGGGCGCGGCCGCCACGGGTCGGGCCAATGCCGCGCCAGTGCATTTCGCCGTAGGCGCTGGGCGCCGAGGCATTTGCGTTGGCGGCGGGGGATTGTGCGTTGGCCGCAGGCGGCAGCGCGACCAGGCCGAACGCGGCCGTGGTCAGGCCGATGGCGGCGGCGGTGAGCAGTCGTGGGATCGGCATGGGGTCTTGCCCTCGGGTTTGGATGGGGTAAGGCTCAGCTCTGGAACTCTAGCATCGCAACGTCTGGTGGCCAACATGGACGTCCGCTCTGAGCCGGGCGGCGGCACGCCAGCGGGTCCCCATAAGTGCATGTGGCGACGCAGAGACGGACTTGGCCACCTCTCCCCCAACGGCGGAGCCGTCAGGGGAGAGAGGGAGTCGAGGTTCCGGCTTGCGCTGCTGATAGACCGGAGTTACTTCAGCTGCTGGTAGTAGTTGCCGTTGGTGTCGGCCGGCAAGACCTTCGGCAGGCGCGGCGCGGGCAGGCTCAAGGCCTGCTGGCCCTTGGCCGTGAGCTTGGCGTTGAACGCGGTGAGACCTGCCCCCTTCACCTCGTCCCACTTGACCAGTACGGTCTTGGCAATCCCGCGTGCCTGGTCGCAGGCCTCGAGTTGCGCCTGGGTCGGCGCAGTGTCCGCTGATTCGAAGGCCAGCGAGGCCGCCAGCGCGGCATTGCTCACGTCCTTCAGCGTGGCCGGGGTCGGGTAGGGCAGGCCGAAGCGTCGGGCGCCGCCGGATTCGGCAATGGCATCGAGGCTAGCCTTGAACGACTTGGCGGCCGGATTCGCGCCCTCCAGTTTGGCCACGGCCACGCCGAGGTCGTGGGCCTGGCCGTAGGCCATGATCGTGCTGCGCGCCAGCTCGTACATTTCCACCGAGAGCTGGTTTGCCTGGGCGAGCTGGGCCGCCGGCGCCGTCACGCGCGGGTCGAGGCGCACGGTCAGCGGCTGGGTCCAGGTCTTGCCCGCGGCCGTGAGGCGCACGGTGTACTCGCCGGGCGGCGCCCAAGGCGAGCTCGGCACCACCGAGCTGCGGTGCGGGATCACGATCGGCCGCCGGATTTCGGAGCGCTCCTGCGCCAGCGGCTGGTAGCGCAGGCTCCAGCTGATGCGGTGCATGCCCGCCTTGGTGGAAACGGACTTGGTCGGTGCCGGCCAGTACAGCGGGATGCTGCAATCCGGCGCATGCGGGTTCGCGTGGCACACCTTGTTGTAGGCATCCGGATCGAGCGCCGGATCCACCTCGCGCGTGAGGCCGCTCTCGTAGGTGCGCACCACGTTCCCCGCCGCATCCAGGATGTCGATCTTGAGCGGGCCGTCCACGTCGGAAGCGAGGTAGTAGTCGATGATGGCGCCGTTCGGCGGGTTCTCGCCGGACGGGACTTCGGGCGGGAACGGCATCGAATCGTAGGTCACCAGGCGTACGCGCGTCGCCACCTGCGGCTTGAACAGGTAGGCGGGATCGGCCTGCCGCGCCTCGGCAACCTGGCGCAGCGGGGTCACGTCGTCCAGGATGTAGAAGCCGCGGCCGTGCGTGCCGGCGACGAGATCCGAGCAGCCGCACTTGGCGTCATCCTTGATCGTGAGGTCGCGCACCGAGATGGCCGGCATGTCCAGTCGCAGCGATTGCCAGTGGTCGCCGTCGTCGAACGAGACCCACACCTGGGTGTCAGTACCGGCGTAGAGCAGGCCCGGCTTGCGTGGATCCTCGCGGATGGTGTTGGTCAGCACGCCGGGGTCGATGCCGTTGTTGATCTCGGTCCAGGTCTTGCCGCCGTCGCGCGTGCGCCACAGATGCGGGTTCATGTCGTCGATGCGCATGGTGTTGGCGGCCGCGTACGCGGTCTTCGTGTCGAAGTGGCCGGCCTCGATGTTGTAGATGCGCGTCCACGGCTTGATCGCCGGGGGCGTCACGTTCGACCACTTGGCGCCGCCATCGGTCGTGACCTGGATGTTGCCGTCGTCGGTACCGGCCCAGAGCACGTTCACATCGAGCGGGGAGGCCGAGAGCGCCGTGATGCTGCCCTCGGGAGCCGGCTTGACCTGCTTCGCGTACTTGCCCACGGACGCCGGCGTTTTCCAGCTTTGCCGCGTCAGGTCGGGGCTGATGCGCTGCCAGCTGTGGCCCTGGTCGGCGGTCTTCCACACCACGTTCGAGGCGTAGTACAGCAGCGTCGGGTCCTTGGGCGACCACAGGATCGGCATGGTGCGCACGTTGCGGTTGTAGTCCTCGCCGCGCTGCTCGCGCGACGGACCGACCATGGTGGTCTGGCCGGTGCGGCGGTCATACAGGGTGACGTTGTTGCGTCCGCTGCCGAAGACGAGATCCGGATCCTTCGGGTCGGGCGCGGCGATGCCGTACTCCTGGATGCTTACCGAGTGCCAGTCGTGGAACGTGATGCGGCCGTCCATCGAGCGGCTGTCGACGCAGGCCGAACCCGAATCCTGCTGGCCGCTGCACACGCGATAGGGGAACGCGTCGTCGGTGGTCACGTGGTACATCGCGCCGGTGAGCTGGTTGTACCAGGTGCTCCACGACTTGCCGCGGTTGGCCGAGACGGTGGCACCCTGGTCGACCACGACGAAGACGATGTCGGAGTTGTTCGGGTTGACCCAGGGCTTCTGGTAGTCGTCGCCGTTCGGGCCGCCGCGCACCGCGGACCAGGTCACGCCGCCGTCCTCGGTGCGCCAGAACACGGTCGAGGCGGCATAGACCACGTTCGGGTCCTTGCCGTCGACGGCAAGGGTCGGCAGGTCGCCGCCGCCGATGCGCGTGGCCGGGCGCGGGTCGAGCACGGCGTCTGGCGACGAGCCGGGGTTGGCCGGATCACGCGCGGCGAGGTTCCAGTGCTCGCCGCCGTCGCTGGACTTGTAGAACTGCACGGTACCGGTCGTGCCTTCCTTCGCCGTGGGTACCTTGCCGGCAGTGCCGGCCACCATGGCGTAGACGATGTTCGGGTTGCTCGGAGCGATGCTGAGGTTGGCCTCGATCACGCCGGCGGGCAGGCCGTTGGTCAGTTCCTTCCAGGTGCTGCCGCCATCGGTGGACTTGAAGATGCCGCCCGTGGTGCCGCCGAATTCCTTGCCTTCGATGTAGCTCTGCTGCTGCTGCCACAGCCCGGCGTAGACGATGTTCGGGTTGCTGGGGTCGATGCGCACGTCGTTGCCGCTGACGTACTCGTTCTTGTAGAGCACTTTCTGGAACGTCTTGCCGCCGTCAGTCGAGCGGAAGATGCCGCGCTCGGCGTTCGGGCCGTAGGGATGGCCAAGCGCGGCGACAAAGAGGCGATTGGGGTCGTGCGGATCGACCGCGATGTGGGCGATCATCTGCGTGTCGCGCAGGCCGAGGTGGGTCCAGGTCTTGCCGGCATCGGTGGACTTGTACATGCCGTCACCCACCGAAAGGTCGGGACGGATGATGCCGGCGCCGGTGCCGACGTAGATGACGTTGGGGTCCGAGGGCGCCACGGCGATGGCGCCGATCGAGCCGGTGGGCTGGTCGTCGAACAGCGGTACCCAGTTCGAGCCGTAGTCGGTCGAGCGCCACACGCCGCCGTTGTCGAAGCCGGCGTAGAACACGTTCGGCTGGCTGGGCACGCCGTCCAGCGCCCTGGCGCGACCGCCGCGGGTCGGGCCGATGGTGCGCCAGTGCATCTCGGCGTAGTACTGCGTGGACTGGTCGGTGGGCGCCTTTGTGGTGGCTTGCGCCTTGGCCAGGGAAGGCAGGGCCACGAGCGCGGTGGCAGCCGCGACGAAGCCGGCAATGGCAATGGTGAGGCCGAGCAGGCGTGAGGTCGACATTCGGAGGCTCCGCAGGGAATGGGAAGAGGCGAACCCGGAACGATGACACTTGCTTGGGCGCCGTATCCCCGGCTATCGCGGGAACGACGAAATCAGGGCCCCTGCGCTCAAGACAAGTGCTATTCGAACCCGGAACCTTACCAGCGCCATGCGCCACTGACCAGCGTTTGGCCTTCCGGCATCAAGGCCGCTCCACGCCGCATGCGGCGCGAAGACGGCCGGCGGCGCCTCTACCGGCTACCCTAGGCCGCTGGCGGCGACGGAGGTGGGATGTGACGACGGAATGGGAAGCGCTGGTGGACGACGCGTTCGCGCGGCGCGACGAACTGGCGCCGGGCGAGGTGGATGGGCGTCTGCGCCCGACACTGGAACGGATACTGGATGAGCTGGAAGCCGGGCGCCTGCGCGTCGCCAGGCCCGACGGCAGCGGCGGCTGGGTGGTCGAGCAATGGCTGAAGAAGGCGGTGCTGCTGTATTTCCGCATCACCGCCAACGCCGTCGTCGATGGCGGGCCGGCGCTGGCCTACGACAAGGTCCCGTTGCGTTTCGGCCGCGGCGAGGAGGCCAGCATGCGCCAGCTCGGCGCGCGCGTGGTTCCCGGCGCCCTGGTGCGCCGCGGCGCGCACGTGGCGGCAGGCGCGGTGCTGATGCCGAGCTACGTCAATATCGGTGCCTACGTCGGCGCCGGCAGCATGGTCGACACCTGGGCCACGGTGGGCTCCTGCGCCCAGATCGGCGAGGGCGTGCACTTGTCCGGCGGCGTCGGCATCGGTGGCGTGCTGGAACCGTTGCAGGCGGCGCCGACCATCATCGAGGACGGTTGTTTTATCGGCGCACGTTCGGAAGTGGTGGAGGGCGTGGTGGTCGAGCGCGGCAGCGTGATCGGCATGGGCGTCTTCCTCGGCCAATCGACACGCATCTACGACCGCGCCACCGGCCAGACCAGCTACGGCCGCGTGCCCGCGGGCAGCGTGGTCGTCGCCGGCAGCTTGCCCGCCGCCGACGGCAGCCACAGCCTGTATGCGGCAATCATCGTCAAGCAGGTGGACGCGCGCACGCGCGGCAAGACCAGCATCAACGAGCTGCTGCGCGAGGCCTGAGAAAACTCATGGCGCGGCCTGCACGCCGGCGCGATATGCTCACGGTCTCAACAACGGCAATGATCCGCGCCCGCATCCGGTGGAGTTCACTGGGCCGGGCGCGTTCCGGGAATCCGCATGGCGACGACCACACTGTACGGCCTGCCCAACTGCGACACCTGCCGCAAGGCACGCCGCTGGCTGGAGCGTTTCCACACTGAGTATGAGTTCGTGGACTACCGTGCCAATCCGGTGCCGGCGGCCACGCTGAAGCAATGGGCGGTGGCGCTCGGCGGCTGGGAGCACTTGGTCAACAAGTCGTCCACGACCTGGCGCAACCTGCTGCCGCAACGCAAGGACCCGGGGCCGGGCAGCGATCCCGAATGGACCCTGCTGCTGAAGGAATATCCGGCGCTGATCCGCCGCCCGGTGGTGGTGCTGGCCGACGGCACGGTCAGCGTGGGCTTCACCGACAACGCCTTCAAGCGACTGTTTCCGCGCTGACGCCGCTTGTCACGACGGGCAATCGGCGTGGCTCAGTCGATGCCGAGCTTTTTCAGCTTGTAGCGCAGTGCGCGGAAGGTGATGCCGAGTTTGCGTGCCGCGGCGGTCTTGTTGTAGCGCGATTCCTCGAGCGCCTTGACGATCGCGGTGCGCTCCAGGTTGGTGATGTAGTCGTCGAGGCCACCGTCGCTGGTGGCTTCGCGGGCCGGGTCGGGTTGGCGGACACCGCCGACGTCGCCGCCCAGGTGCGTGCTGCGTTGAGGCAGCATCAAGTCCTCGGCGTCGATGTTGCTGCCTTCGCACATGGCCATGGCGCGCTCGAGGATGTTTTCCAGCTCGCGCACGTTGCCCGGGAAATCGTAGCCGGCCAGCGCCTGTTGGGCGCCGACCGACAGCACGCCGGGACCGCCGCCGCTCTTGGCTGCCAACCCGTCGAGGATGAACTTGGCCAGCTGCGGCACGTCGCCGCGGCGCTCGCGCAACGGCGGCACGCGCAGCTCGATGACGTTGATACGGTAGAACAGGTCCTGGCGGAACTGGCCTTGCTCCACCAGCTCGGCCAGGTTCTTGTGCGTGGCCGAGAGGATGCGCACGTCCACCGGGATCTCGTCGCGGCCGCCGATCGGGCGCACGGCTTTTTCCTGGATCGCGCGCAGCAGCTTCACCTGCATGTGCAGCGGCAGCTCGGCCACCTCGTCGAGGAACAACGTGCCGCCCTGGGCGGCCTGGAACAGGCCTTCCTTGTCTGCCGCCGCGCCGGTGAAACTGCCCTTGCGGTGGCCGAAGAACTCGCTCTCCATCAGCTCCGACGGAATGGCGCCGCAGTTCACCGGGACGAACGGGCCGCTGGCCCGCGGCCCCTGCTCGTGGATCAGCCGCGCCACCAGTTCCTTGCCGACGCCTGATTCGCCGGCGATGTAGACCGGCGCCTGGTTGCGCGCCAGCTTGGCCACCGTGGTGCGTACCTGCTGCATGGCGGCGGAATCGCCGATCAGGCGGTTGCTGGCATCGCCCGGCTTGGCCGCGGCGCTGCCGTTGTGGCGCTCCTCGGCCAGGCGCAGCGCGGTGCGCACCAGACCGCGCAGCATCTGGATGTCCACCGGCTTGGAGACGAAATCGAAGGCTCCCGCCTTCAGCGCGTTGACCGCGGCATCCACGTTGCCGTAGGCGGTGATCATCGCCACCGGCATGTCCGGGCAGCTTTCGGCAATCAGCTCGATGATTTCCTGGCCGTTGCCGTCGGGCAGACGCATGTCGGTGAAACACAGGTCGTAGCTGCGCTCGGACAGGGCCGTGCGGGCGTCGGCCACGGTGCCCACCGCCTCCACCTGCAGATCCATGCGACCCAGGGTGATGGTCAGCAGTTCGCGAATGTCGCGTTCATCGTCTATGACCAGGACGGTCTGTGCAGTCATGGGCTTCCGTTGCGGGGTCCGGCTATCACCGCAGATTACTAGGACCGGGCGAAAGGTCAAAGTATCGGCGCGGCTCAGGTCATTCCCAGGCTGGGTGTCGGAATGTCGCCGCCGACCAGCCGGTGCGCCGGCGGGGTCAGCACCAGGCGAAAGCAGCTGCCGCCGCCGGCGACGCGCACGTACTGCAACGCGGCCTGGTTCGCCTCACTCATCTGCCGCGCCAGGTACAGGCCCAGCCCGGTGCCGTACTCGTGCGTGGTGTAGAACGGCTGGAAGATCTGCGCAGCCACCTTGGGGGCGATGCCCGGGCCGCGGTCGATGACCTCCAGGATGGGCACGCCGTGCTCGCCCTGCCGCGTCACCACCAGCACGCGGGCCGGTTCACCGGGCAGGCGGCCATAGCGCAGCGCGTTCTGCACCAGGTTCCACACCACCTGTTGCAACTGTTGCGGGTCGGCCACGGCGGCAACCGGCAGCGGGCTGTTGGACACCACGCGCAGCGAGTCCGTGCCGATGTCGTTGCCCTGGCAGTATTCCTCGACGAAGTTCTGCGCCCAGCGCCCGAGGTCCAGGGTTTCCGGCCGCGAGCGTTCGCGGCGCGAGAGCTGCAGGATGTTCTCGATGATCTCGTTCAGGCGGATGCAGTGGTTGTTGATGATCTCCACCATGCGCTGATCGGTCGCGTCCATGCTGGTGGACTCGGCCAGCAGCTGCGCCGAGTAGCGGATGGCCGCCAGCGGGTTGCGGATCTCGTGGGCGATCGAAGCCGACAAGCGGCCCAGCGAAGTGAGGGTGAGTTCCTCGGCGCGGCGGGAAAGCAGCGAGGTGTCGTCGAGGAAGATCAGCACGTGCGAGTCGTCGTTCGGCGCCAGGCGCGTGAAGCGCGGCACCACCTCGGGCATGCCGTCGGCCAGTTGCGTGGCCGATTCGTCCAGCTTGCCCTGGCTGGTCCAGTGGTACAGCCGTCGCGACAGTTCGGGCGCCAGCTGGCCCAGGTCGCGCTGGTCGGCGCTCGGGCTGCCCAGCAGCATCCACGCCGATTCATTGATCTGGTGGATGTGGTTGGCGTCGTCCACCAGCATCACGCCGGTCTTCATGCGCCGGATGATCAGCTCGTTGACCTGGGACAGGTTGACCAGGTCCGAACTGCGTTGTTCGGCCAGCGCCTCGGTGGCCCGCAGTTGCCGGCCGAGCGTGTGGCACAGCGAGGTGCTGGCGAAGTAGGCCAGGCCGAACAGCGCCGCCTCGAGCATGTCGTTGGTGCCGGGCAGGCGGCCGAGCATGGAGGCGAAGAAGGTATGGCCGAGCATGCCCAGCGTCGCCAGCGCGGCAAAGAACAGCGACAGGCGCAGCGGCAACATCAGGGCGCCGACACTCAGGTTGACCGCCAGCATCATGGCGATGCCGATGCGCGCGTCGTGCATGGTGACGATGGCCAGCACCGCGGCCATCACGTCCACCACCAGCATGGCCGACACCGCGGATTTGGCGTGCGGCATGCTCACCCGGTTCAGCAGCAGCATGACCAGGGCAAACAGCATGTAGCTGATGGCCACGTCGCGCGCGAAGTCGCGGCTGCCAGGATCCAGGCCGTCGACCGGGGTCATGCCGAACGCCAGGCCGGTGTAGACCACCGCCTGGATCACCCGGAATACATTGAGGAACGTCAGCTCGTAGCGGATGGTGCCCGGACCGGTCGAGGCTTTGGCGACGAATGAGAGGCTTGACACGAGGCGGATACTCGAGGGCAGGCTGGCGCAAGTATAGGCTGGGACCGGCGCCGCGCTACGGCATGGGGCCTGATTCCGGCCAGCGGGCCATCTGCCATGGCGCCGGTCCGTCCACCGGACTGGACCGCACTTTCCATTGCCGGCGGCTTCCGCGAAAATAGCAGGTTGTATCATGAGCGCTCCCAGCGGCCGCGTGCCTGCCCGCGCTCGCCATAGGGCTCACTCTTCGACCCACGCCTCGGGCGTGCGGCCTTTCGTTTTTCCGTTCGCTCGAGGTATCGAATGAATTTCCACGAGTATCAGGCCAAGGCGCTGTTTGCGCAGTACGGCATTGCCGTGCCGCCGGGCAAGATCGCCAATTCCCCGGACGCCGCCGTCGACGTCGCCAAGTCCCTGGGCGGCAAGCAGTGGATGGTGAAGGCGCAGATTCACGCCGGTGGCCGCGGCAAGTCCGGCGGCGTCAAGTTCTGCCGGAGCTTCGACGAGGTGCGCGCAGCGGCCAAGGGCATGCTCGGCACGCGCATGTCCACCTACCAGTCCGCCGGCCGCGAGCTGCCGGTCAACCTGGTGCTGGTGACCGACGCCACCGACATCGCGCGCGAGCTGTACCTGTCGGTGCTGGTGGACCGCGACCGCAAGGCCGTCTCGTTCATTGCCTCCAAGCACGGCGGGGTGGACATCGAGCAGGTGGCCCGGGAGACGCCGCAGGATATCCACACCATCGTGGTGGACTTCGTCGAAGGGCTGCAGCCCTACCAGTGCCGCGAGCTCGGCTTTGCCATGGAGCTCGACCCGAAGCAGGTCGGCCAGCTGACCAGGATCATGCTCGGCCTGTACAAGCTGTTCAACGAGAAGGACCTGTCCCTGGTCGAGCTGAACCCGTTGGCCGTGCTCGAGGATGGCAACCTGGCGGCGCTGGACGGCAAGGTCAATTCCGACGACAACGCCGAGTTCCGTCATCCGGACCTGGCCGCCATGCGCGACCTGACCCAGGAAGACCAGGCCGAAGCCACGGCGGTGCAGTACAACCTCAACTACGTGACCATGGGCGGCTCGATCGGCTGCATGGTCAATGGCGCCGGCCTGGCCATGGCCACCATGGACGTGATCAAGCTGGCGGGCGGCGAGCCGGCCAACTTCCTCGATGTCGGTGGTGGCGCGACCAAGGAGCGCGTGACCGAGGCGTTCAAGTTGATCACGCATTCGGACAAGGTGAAGGCGATCCTGGTGAACATCTTCGGCGGCATCGTGCGTTGCGACATGATCGCCGAGGGCATCATCGCGGCCGTCAAGGACGTGGGCCTCACGATACCGGTGGTGGTGCGCCTGCAGGGCACCAACGTCAAGCAGGGCCGCGAGCTGCTGGCCAACTCCGGCCTCGCCATCACTCCGGCCGACGACCTCAACGACGCGGCGCACAAGGCCGTGGCCGCCGCGGCCCATTGATCACCTACAGGACATTGTCATGAGCGTTTTGGTCAACAAGAACACCAAGGTGATCGTGCAGGGCTTCACCGGCCAGCAAGGCACTTTCCACGCGCAGCAGGCACTCGATTACGGCACCAAGGTGGTGGGCGGCGTGGTGCCCGGCAAGGGTGGCCAGCAGCACATCGGCCTGCCGGTGTTCAACTCGGTGAATGAAGCGGTGGCTGCCACCGGTGCCGATGCGACGGTGATCTTCGTGCCGCCGCCGTATGCCGCCGATTCCATCCTGGAAGCGGTCGACGCCGGCATCCGCGTGGTGGTGGCGATCACCGAAGGCATCCCGGTGCTGGACATGCTGCGCGTGAAGAACGTGCTGAAGCAGCATCCGGACACCGTGCTGATCGGGCCGAATTGCCCCGGCGTCATCACCCCGGGCGAATGCAAGATCGGCATCATGCCGGGCCACATCCACATGCCGGGCAAGATCGGCGTGGTTTCGCGCTCGGGCACGCTGACCTACGAGGCGGTGTTCCAGACCACCAACGAGGGCCTGGGCCAGAGCACGGTGATCGGTATTGGCGGCGACCCGATCAATGGCCTGTCCTTCATCGACTGCCTCAAGTTGTTCCAGGACGATGCGCAGACCGAGGGCATCATCATGGTCGGCGAGATCGGCGGCAGCGCCGAAGAGGACGCGGCCGACTTCATCGGCAAGCACGTGACCAAGCCCGTGGTCTCGTTCATCGCCGGCGCCTCGGCTCCGGCCGGCAAGCGCATGGGCCATGCCGGCGCGATCATCTCCGGCGGCAAGGGCACGGCGGCGGCCAAGTTCGCGGCGCTGGAAAAGGCTGGCGTGACCACGGTGAAGTCGCCCGCCGACCTGGGCAAGGCCATGGCCAAGCTGCTCAAGTGACCCGCTGACCTCTTCACGGACCGTGCATGGCGCGGTCCGCTTTGATCGCTACGATAGGAGCTTGGGCGGTAGAGACGTTCGAGGCGAGAAGACCTATGCGTGAGGACAGTTTTTCGACGATGCGCCGGCCCATGGTGGTTCCATGGGCCAAGAAGCGGCGAGAAAATGGACCACGCAGAGGGCTTCGCAGCCCGGACGGCTTCTACCGCCCACGCTCCTAGTCGTCGCCAGGCTACCTGAGGAACCGCACATGGCACCGCTACGGCTCGCGCTGGCGCAATGCGATTTCGCCGTGGGCGCGGTTGCAGCCAATGCCGCGAAAGTGCGTGCCTTGATTGGCCAGGCGCGCGCCGGTGGCGCCGCGCTGGTCGCGTTTCCGGAAATGGCCTTGAGCGGCTACCCGCCCGACGACCTGTTGTCGCGGCCCAGCTTCGTCGGCGCCTGCGCCGAGGAGCTAGCCGGGTTGGCGAGCGACGCGGGGGAGATCACCGCAGTGGTCGGCTGTCCCCAGCAAGCGGCGGGCGCCTTGTACAACGCCGCCAGCGTGTTGCACGGCGGCCGGATCGAGGCTACGGCGTACAAACAGGCCCTGCCCAACTACGGCGTGTTCGACGACAAGCGTTATTTCCGCGCGGGTAGCTGCAGCACCACCTTCGTGGTCCAGGGGGTGTGCATCGGCCTGCTGATCTGCGAGGACGTATGGCAGGTCGAGCCAGCCCGGCAGGCCGCGGCGGCCGGGGCGCAGCTGTTGCTGATCGTCAACGCCTCGCCCTGGGATACCGTCAAGCAGGCCGAACGCGAGACCGTGCTGCGCGCGCGCGCGCGGGAGACCGGTTGCGGTATCGCCTATGTCAACCTAGTGGGCGGCCAGGACGAGGTGGTCTACGATGGCGCGTCGATGCTGGTTGACGCCGATGGAACCGTGGTTGCGCGCGCGCCGGCCTTCGTGGATGCACTGCTGTGGGCCACGTTCGACCCGGCCACGCGCCGCTTCAGCGCCGAGCAGTGGCCGCAGGCCGCCGACACCTCGGCCGAGGCCACGCTGTACGCCGCGCTGGTGCGCGGCACGCGCGACTACGTCGACAAGAACGCGGCAACGGGTGTCCTACTCGGGCTTTCCGGCGGCATCGATTCGGCGCTGACCCTGGCCTTGGCGGTCGATGCCCTGGGCAGTGCGCGGGTCAGCGCGGTGATGCTGCCCAGCCGCTACACCTCGGAGCTGTCGCTGAGCGGCGCGCGCGAGCAGGCCGAAGCCCTGGGCGTGGATTACCAGGTCATCGACATCGAGCCGACCGTGCAGGCCCTGCTTGCGGCCTTGGCCCCGGCGTTTGCCGGCCGCGAGCCGGATCTCACCGAGGAAAACCTGCAGGCGCGCGCGCGCGGCGTGCTGTTGATGGGTTTGTCCAACAAGTTTGGGCGCTTCCTGCTGGCGACCGGCAACAAGAGCGAGATGGCGGTCGGCTACGCGACCTTGTACGGGGACATGTGCGGCGCCTATGCGCCGCTCAAGGACGTCTACAAGACCGCGGTGTTCCGCCTGGCGCGCTGGCGCAATGGAGCCGGGAATCGGGAATCGGGAATCGGGAATCGGGGCGCCCCGATTCCCCCGGCCGTGATCGAACGGCCGCCATCGGCGGAATTGCGCGAAAACCAGACCGATCAGGATTCGTTGCCGCCGTACGCCGAGCTCGATGCGATCCTGACCCGTTTCATCGAGGGCGAGGAGTCACAGGCGCAAATCGTGGCGGCGGGTTTTGCCGCCGAGACCGTGCGCCGGGTTACCCGCCTGGTGCTGCAGAACGAGTTCAAGCGTCGGCAGTCCGCACCCGGCCCGCGGGTGACCTCGCGCGCCTTCGGCCGAGAGCGGCGCTATCCGATCACCTCGGGTTGGCGCTGAACCCGGCACCAGCGCGCCGCGCAGCCGCCGCAGGCCGCGGCGTGTTCCGACGCAGCTGATTTTTATTGGTGGCCGGAGAACGGGATCATCTTGCGCAGCGTGGAGGGCGCGCGCGGCCACTTCGGATCGCTCAGGTACGGGTGGTCCGGATAGTTGAGTGTCAGCACCTTGCGGCTTTGCTCGGCCAGCTTGTCCTGCTTGAGCGCGATATAGCAGCGGGTGAGCAGGGCCAGCGCATCGGCGACTTGCGGCGCCTGTTGGTAGTGCTCCACCACGTATTGCGCGCGGTCGGCGGCGGCAATATAGGCGCGCTGGCGCAGGTAGAATTCGGCGATGTTGATCTCGTACTGGGCCAGCATGTTGCGCAGGTAGATCATGCGCTGGCGCGCATCGGCCGCATACGCGCTGTTGGGAAACCGGCGCGACAGTTCGGAAAAGTCGTCGAACGATTGCAGGAATGGCGCCGGATCGCGCCGTGCCGTCCCGCTTTCGCCGCCGCGCAAGGTGGTCAGGATGCCGCTGCCGTCGCGGTCGAAATCGATCAGGCCGCGCAGGTAGTAGGCGTAGTCGACGTGCTGGTTGGCCGGGTAGGTCTTGATGAAGCGGTTGATGGTGGACAAGGCGTCATCCGGCTTGTTGTCCTTGTATTGCGCGTAGGCCAGTTCCAGCTGCGCATGCTCGTTGTATTCGCCCGAGGGAAAGCGCGCGATCAGGCGCTGGTAGCTCGTGGCGGCGGTGCTGTAGCGGCCTTCTACCAGGGCGGCATGGGCCTTGTTGTACAGCGCATCCACTGGCAGGTTGTCGTCCCGCTGCTTGGTGCCGAAGATGGAGCACCCGCCGACCAGGGCGGCCAGCGCCACGATGAGCAGGTACTTCGCGGCACACGATGGACGCATCGACTGCTTTGTTACACGCATATGCAAGGATTTCGAATGGGGATGGTGGATGGCACCAGCGGAACGGCCATGATAACGGAAACTGCCCGCGCGCCCTGGCGGCCGGCATGACGGCCTTGCTGCGCACGGCCGTGGTGCCGCCGGACCTGGCTGGGCAACGCTTCGACCAGGGCGCGGCCGAGTTGTTCCCGGATTATTCGCGCTCGCGGCTCAGCCGCTGGATCAAATCCGGCGAGTTGACCCTGGATGGCCGGCAGGCCGCCCCCCGGCAGATGCTGCTTGGTGGCGAGGCACTGCGCCTGGATGCCGAGCTGGTCCCCGAAACCGGCGACCTGGCCGAGGACATCGCGCTGGCCATCGTGTACGAGGATACCGATCTGCTGGTGCTGAACAAGCCCGCCGGCCTGGTGGTGCACCCTGGCGCCGGCAATGTGGCTGGCACCTTGCTGAATGCCCTGCTGCACCACGACGCCCGGCTCGCCGAGCTGCCGCGCGCCGGCATCGTGCACCGGCTGGACAAGGACACCTCGGGCCTGCTGGTCGTCGCGCGCAGCCTGCCGGCGTATACGGCGCTGGTGGACCTGCTGTCGCGGCACGACGTCGAGCGCGAATACGAGGCCGTGGTGCTTGGCGTGCTGGTGGCCGGCGGCACGGTGGATGCCCCGGTCGGCCGCAGTCGCGGCGATCGCGTGCGCCAGGCCGTGTGCACCGTCGGCGAGGGCAAACCGGCGGTGACCCATTATCGCGTCGCCGAGCGCTACCGCGGCCACAGCCTGGTCCATTGCCAGCTGGAGACCGGGCGCACGCACCAGATCCGTGTCCACATGGCGTACATCCACCACCCGCTGGTGGGCGACCCGCTGTATGGCGGCGGACTCAAGCTGCCCAAGGGCGCCTCGCCCGGACTCGTCACCGCGCTGCGCGGCTTTCACCGCCAGGCCCTGCATGCGCGCAAGCTCGGCTTCGTCCATCCCATCAGCGGCGAGCAGCTGCAGTTCAGCGCCGACCGTCCCGCCGACCTGCAAGCCTTGGTCGATGCGTTGCGCGCCGACCTCCACGCGCACGACCAGGACCGCTAGGTCGGCCCAAAGCCACCCTACGGGCATGGGCGAATCGAGGGCGGCTCAGATCTCGACCGGGGCGCCCAGCTCGATCAAGCGGTTGCCGGGGATCTGGAAGAAGGCCGTGGCCGGCAGCGCGTTGCGCGACATGAAGGCAAACAGCTTGTCGCGCCACAGCGCCATGCCCGGGCGCCGGGCGTCGGCGACGATGCTTTCGCGCGAGAGGAAGAACGTGGTGTCCATCATGTCGAACACCACGCCTTCCTTCGAACAGCGGGCCAGGGCCAGCGGGATGTTCGGATCCTCGGCAAAGCCGAAGTGCAGTTCCAGGGCATAGAAATCCCTGGTCGCCGGCGACAGCTGGGTGAGCTGGATGCGCTCCTCTGCTTCGGCCACCGGGGTCTCCAGGATGGTGACCATGAGCAGCACGTTGCGCTCGTGCAGCACCTTGTTGTGCTTGAGGTTGTGCAGCAGCGCATGCGGCACGGCGTTGAGGTTGGCGGTGAGGAAGACTGCCGTGCCCGGCACGCGCAGCGGCGGGTGTTCGGTCATGTTCTCGATGAATGGAGCGAGCGCGAGGCCGCTTTGCTTGATCTCGCGCACCACCAGGTCGCGCCCGCGGCGCCAGGTGGTCATCATCACGAACACCGCCAGCCCGAGCACCAGCGGGAACCAGCCGCCGTCGGGAATCTTCAGCGTGTTGGCGCCGAAGAAGCTCAGGTCGATGATGAGCAGCACCAGCCCCAGCACGAACACCAGCATGCGGCTCCACTGCCACATGCGTCGCGCCACGGTCATCACCAGCAAGGTGTCGATCGCCATCGTACCGGTCACCGCGATGCCGTAAGCGCCGGCCAGGGCGTTGGACGAGCCGAAGCCGATCACGGTGGCGATCACCAGCACCATCAGCGCGCGGTTGACCCAGGGCAGGAAGATCTGCCCGATCGCCTCGCGCGAGGTATGCACCACCTGCATGCGCGGCAGGAAGCCAAGTTGGATCGCCTGGCGCGTGACGGTGAACGCGCCGGAAATCACCGCCTGCGAGGCGATCACCGTGGCCAGGGTGGCCAGGCCGATCATCGGGTACAAGGCCCAGTCCGGCACGGCGTGGTAGAACGGGTTGCCGATGGCGTGGGGGTTCTGCAGCAGCAGGCCGCCTTGCCCGTAGTAGTTCAGCAGCAGGGCCGGTAGCACGAACGCAAACCAGGCGGTGCGGATGGGGACGCGGCCGAAGTGGCCCATGTCCGCGTACAGCGCCTCGGCGCCGGTGACGCACAGCACCACCGAACCCAGCGCCAGGAACGAGACGCTGCCGTGGTTCATGAAAAACTGCACTGCGTACCACGGGTTGAGCGCGAACAGCACGCCCGGCGACTGGAAGATGTTCCACGCGCCGATGACCGCCAGCGCCAGGAACCACAGCGCCATCACCGGCCCGAAGATCGCTCCGACCCGTGCGCTGCCGCGCCGCTGCAGCCAGAACAAGCCCAGCAGCACCAGCACCGTGAGCGGCACCACCCAGTGCGACAGCGAGGGCGCAGCCACGTTCAGGCCCTCGATGGCCGAGAGCACGGAAATCGACGGGGTGATCACGCCGTCGCCGAAGAACAGCGCCGCGCCAAGCAGAGCCATCAGCATGATGAGGCGGCGCACCCCCGGCGACTTGCCGCTGACGCGCTGGGCCAGGGTCATCAACGCCATGATGCCGCCTTCGCCCTTGTTGTCGGCGCGCATGACCAGGCTGACGTACTTGACCGCCACCACCATGATCAGCGACCAGGTCACCAGCGACAGCACGCCCAGCACGGTGCTGGCATGCGGGCGCAGGCCATGCACCGGCAGGAAGGTCTCGTGCATGGTGTACAGCGGGCTGGTGCCGATGTCGCCGAACACCACGCCAAGGGCGCCGAGCAGCAGCTTGGAACGCGCGACGCGGTCGTCGTCGGTGGCGGCGTCACGCGCCGGGGATGGCTGGTCGTGCATGGACTCGGGCATCGGGCTGGGTCCTAGCTGCCGAGCGCCGCGCGCAAAGCCTTGCGTATGATGTCTTCGGCACTGTCGCCCCGGGCGGCGACCTTTTGCACCAGGCGGGAGACTTCGGCCGGCTTGTAGCCGAGTTGGGACAGGGCGACCGTGGCTTCGCCGGTGGCATCCAGCGGGGCGCCGCCGTGCATGGCGGTGGCACCCACGGCATTGGCGCCGGCTGCGAGGCGGTCGCGCAACTCCACCACGATCCGCTCGGCCGTCTTCTTGCCGATGCCTGGAATCTTGGTCAGCGCGGCGATATCCGCGGCATGCACGAGCCGGGCGAAGTGTTCGGCGGAGACGCTGGACAGCACCACCAGCGCCGTCTTGGCGCCGATGCCGCTGACCTTCTGCAACTGGCGGAACAAGGCACGCTCGCGCTCGTGCGCGAAGGCATACAGCGCCGCGCTGTCTTCCTTGACTGCATAGTGGGTGAGCAGGGTGACCTCGCTGCCCACGGCCGGCAGTTCGTAGATCGTCGACATTGGCGCTTCCACCTCGTAGCCGATGCCGCCGACCTCGATCAGCAGCCAGGGTGGGGACTTGCTCACCAGCGTGCCGCGCAGGCGTCCGATCATCGCCTTGGCTCCTTGCCGGCCATCAGCGGCGTCGCCGCCACGCCGTGCGTGGAATGCCGGCCCGGGCCAGGCCGGCGCGCGTATGCGCATGGGCGATGGCGATGGCCAGCGCGTCGGCAGCGTCCGGTTGCAGCGGCCCCTTCAGGCCAAGCAGGATGCCGACCATGTGCTGCACCTGGGTCTTGTCCCCGCGCCCGCTGCCGACCACGGCGCGCTTGACCTCGGTGGCGGCGTACTCGTGCACCTCGAGGCCATGGCTGACGGCCGCGCAAATCGCCGCGCCGCGCGCCTGGCCCAGCTTGAGCGCGGAGTCCGGGTTGCGCGCCATGAACACCTGCTCGATGCCGCACTCGGCCGGATGGTGGGTGTCGAGGATCGCGCCCAGCTCGTCGAAGATGCGCTTCAGGCGCAGCGCAAAGCTCGCTTCCCCGGCCACGACCAAGGCGGTGTTGCAGACGTGGGTGAGGCGTCCGTTCGGGTCGACGTCGATGATGCCCACTCCCGTGCGCTGGCTGCCGGGGTCGATGCCCAGGATGCGGATCACGCCCGGGCCGGGTGCCGCTGCAGGGACCTCGGCGGGCAGGCGCCTGCCGGTGACGGCGGTGTTCACGCGCGGTCCGCGTCTGCGGCCACGGGGCGGCTGCCCGCAGCTGCCGCCGGCGGGTGGCAGGCCTGCCTGGTGGCCATGTCGCTAGGCATCTGGCAGCGCGGCGTTGTGGTAAATCTCGTGGACGTCATCGAGCGCCTCCAGCGCGTCGATCAGCTCCAGCAGCGTTTCCTGCGCCTCGGCGGGGATCTCCACGCGGTTGGCCGGGTGCATCACCACCTGCGTACGGTCCAGGGTCAGGCCGGCGGCTGCCAGTGCCGCCTGCACGCTTTCCAGGTCGTCGGCGCCGCATACCACGCAGCTTTCCCCGTCGGCGTTGACCACGTCTTCGGCGCCGGCCTCCAGCGCCGCTTCCAGTACTTGTTCTTCGCGGGCGGCGTCACCGTCGGTGACGATCCCGACCTCGCCGCGACGCTGGAACTGATACGCCACCGAACCGCTGGTGCCGAGATTGCCGCCGTGCCGGGTCAGCGCGTGGCGCACGTCGGCCACCGTGCGCAGTGGATTGTCGGTGACGCAGTCGATGATCAGCGCTACTCCGGCAGGTCCGTAACCCTCGTAGCGCAGTTCCTGCATGTCCGCGCCGCCATCGGCGCCGGAGCCGCGCTTGATCGCGCGGTCGATCGTCTCGCGGGTCATGTTGGCGGCCAGCGCCTTGTCCACCGCCGCGCGCAGCCGGGCGTTGACCGCGGGGTCGGCGACGCCGGCACGCGTGGCCACCGTGATCTCGCGGATCAGCTTGGTAAAGACCTTGGCGCGCTTCGCGTCTTCGGCATTCTTGCGACCTTCGACGGTCGGTCCCCTACCCATGACGTCGTACCTGAACCAGCCGGACAAGCAGGCAATTTTACCTTATTTCCATGTTGAGCCGTTGATCAAACCGGTCTCGACCATGCCTGTGAACGTGCCGATGCGCAAACACACCGTGCGGGCTGGCAGCGGAATCCGATGGCGGACCGGCGCGAGCGCCGCGCAGATCGATCTGGCCCAGTAGGTACGGTCCCCTGGACAGGTTGCCGCCGTTGCTGCAGCCAGTTGCGACGCTGTGGCACCCGCCCGCCCCAGGGGCGGTACATGCCGTGCAGCGGGTGGCGAGCGCCAGGGGCGTGGCATGGCTGCCCAGTACCTCTGGCACGTGGAACAGGGTTTGCCGCCCATGTTATGTTCGCGCGTCCAAACATCTGGCGCTCCATAGGGGATACGGTCATGAGGTCCAAAGCGCTTTACGGTTACGCCATGGCCGGCCTGCTCGCCATGGGCTTCACGGCCGCGGCAGCCGCCGCAGCCGCCGCGCAAACGCCGATCCCGCCGCCCGGCTTTTATCCGGTGGCTTCGACGGATGCGGGCAATTTCTACTCGGCCATGCACTGGCGCATGATCGGGCCCACGCGCGGTGGCCGGGCGCGTGCCGTGTCTGGCGTCGCCGACCAGCCCAACGTCGCCTATATCGGCTTCGACAACGGCGGCGTGTGGCGCTCGACCGACTACGGCTCCAATTGGCATCCCTTGTTCGACGGCCAGGACACCGGCTCGATCGGGGCGATCGCGGTGGCGCCGTCCAACCCGAACATCATCTACGTGGGTACTGGCGCGGGCATCATCCGCCCGGACCTGGCTACGGGCGATGGCATGTACAAGTCGACCGACGCCGGCAAGACCTGGACCCATCTCGGACTGCGCGACAGCCAGATGATTGCCGCCATCGCGGTGGATCCGGGCAACCCCGACCGCCTGTTCGTCGCCGCGCTTGGCCATCCCTATGGTCCGAACCCCGAGCGCGGCATCTTCCGCTCCACGGACGGCGGCAAGACGTTCCAGAAGGTGCTGTACAAGGACGAGTACACGAGCGGCAACGACGTGCACATCGACCCGCGCAATCCCAATATCGTCTACGCCGCGCTGTGGCAGCAGCAGCAAGGCTATAGCGAATCGACCGAATTCGGCGGCGCCGGCAACGGCATGTTCAAGTCCACCGACGGCGGCACCACCTGGAAGCACCTGACCAACGGCTTGCCTTCCCAGATCGAGGCGAACATTGCCCTGGCGCCGTCCAATTCGAATCTCCTCTACGCCATGGTGGCGTATGCGACGCCGAACGCGCGCAGGAGCACGACCGGCGAGATCGACCTCTACCGGTCCAATGACGCCGGCGAGCATTGGCATCTGGCAATCGACGATCCCAGCGTGCCCGCGGCTTCGCGGCCAAAGAAGACCGACAGCCGCCCCCTGGAGCGCATCGGCGGAGGCGATCTGTCGACACTTGCGGTCGATCCGAAGGACGAGAACATCGTCTACGTGGCGTCGCGGGTGTTCTGGCGCAGCGAGGATGGCGGTGCGACGTGGACGGCCGTGCGCGGTTCGCCGGGCGGCGACGACTACCAGAAGATCTGGATCAACCCAAAGCATTCCAACATCCTGATCGTGGTGGCGGACCAGGGCGGCGTGGTCTCGAGCAACCGCGGCAACTCGTGGAGCAACTGGTACACGCAGCCGACGGCGGCGATGTACCACACCTCGATCGACAATTCCTTCCCGTACAGAGTCTGCGGCGGCCAGCAGGATTCGGGCTCGGCCTGCGTCGACAGCCGCTCGAACGACGGCATGATCACGTTCCGCGACTGGCGCCCGGTCAACATCCAGGAATACGGCATGGCGTCGTCCGATCCCAAGGATCCGGACCTGGTCTTCGGCAGCATGCGCAGCAACATCTCGCTGTACAACTTCAAGACCGGCCAGACCACCTATGTCGGTCCGGACACGAAGGCCAAGGATCCGAAGACCGGCGAGGTGTTCAACCGTAACGTGCGCACCATGCCGCTGGAGTGGTCGCCGGTCGATCACAACATCCTGTATTACGGTTCCAACGCGGTGTGGAAGAGCACGGACCAGGCACACACCTGGACCCGCATCAGCCCGGACCTGTCGCGCAAGACGTGGAAGACGCCTGCCAACGTGGGCAAGTACGCGAACGAGGTGAAGAACACCCGCCAGGGTGCGCTCACCGCGATCGCGCCGTCGCCGCTGGACGTCAACGTCATCTGGGCCGGCACGGAAGACGGCAACATCCAGGTCACGATGGACGGTGGCAAGACCTGGACCAACGTCACGCCGCCGCAGATCACGGCCTGGTCGCGCGTGTTCAACATCGACGCCGGGCATTTCGACAAGCAGACCGCGTATGCGGCGGTCAACACGATGCGCCTGGATGACATGAACCCGCACCTGTGGCGCACCCACGACGGCGGCAAGACCTGGACCGAAATCAACAACGGCATCGCGCCGGGCGCGGTCACCAACACCATCCGCGAGGATCCACGGACCAAGGGCCTGCTGTATGCCGGCACCGATGCGCAGGTCTGGGTCTCGTTCAACGACGGCGACAAGTGGCAGTCGCTCAAGCTGGACATGCCGGCGATCTCGGTACGCGACCTGCAGGTCAAGGACGATGATTCCTGCCTGTGCTCGGACCTGGTGGCGGCGACGCATGGTCGTGGCTTCTACATCCTCGACGACGTGACGCCGTTGCGGCAGAACGCGCAGATGGAAGCGGCCCGTGCCGCCAAGGCGGCCTACCTGTACAAGCCGGTGACGGCGGTGCGCGTACGTTTCGCAATGAACGATCCGACACCATGGCCGCCGGAAGTGCCGCACGGCGACAATCCGCCTCCCGGCGGCATCCTCGATTACTTCCTGCCCAACGACGTGTCCGGCCCGGTGAAGCTGGACATCCTGGACGGGGCGGGGCAGGTGGTCCGTTCGTATGCGAGCACGGACCCGGTGCGCAACCCGGAGCCGGCGCTCGATCCGGTGGCGTTCAACAAGGTGTGCCAGGAAACGCCGTCGGCGCCGGACTGCGGGGTGCCGCTGTATTGGGCGGCGCCGCCGACTGTGATCTCGACGCAGGCCGGCCTGCATCGCGTGAGTTGGGATCTGCGCTACAACCCGATCCTCGACGAGCGCGCCAGTGACGACGAGAACCGCGCGGTACCGCATCGCACCTATCCCAAGGCCAATGCGCCGTGGGCCGCGCCCGGCGCGTACACGGTGCGGTTGACCGTCGACGGCAAGACCTACACGCAGCCGCTGGACCTGCGCATGGATCCGCGGGTGCAGACCCCGCCGGCGGCACTGGCCGCGCTGGCGACGCTGACCCAGCAGATGTATGCGGCCACGCAATCGGCGCATGCGGATTTCCTGCAGGCGCGGGCGCTGCTGGCGGAGCTGGACAAGCTGCAAGGCAAGGACGTGGACGCGTTGAAGGCGCAGGTCACCGCGTTGGCACCGCCGCCACTGACCGGCATGGCGGCGATGATGGCGCGCTACTTCGGTGCACCGCCGGGGCCGCCGACCCTGACCGGTGTCACCAATTCGCTGAATGACGCCATGATGGCGCTGCAGGAGGCGGACACGGCACCGACCGCGGCCCAGGTGGCAGCCTGCGATCACGCCAAGGCGCAGTTGCAGGACCTGCTGCCGAAGTGGGAAAGCCTGAAGACCACCACGCTCGCCGCGTTCAACGCCAAGCGCAAGGCCGCCGGCCAGCCCGAGGTGACGCTGCCAGCGCAGTGACGGCCTTGACTCCCTCTCCCCCGACAAGTCAGGGGAGAGGAGTAGGCAGCGCAGGCGCGGTCGTCCTTGCAGGGTGGTGGCTACGCGAAATGGCCGGTGTGCAGGAAGGTTGCCGTGCAGCGCGCCACCTCGGCGGAAAACAGCAGACTCATGTGGTTGGATTCGACGACGCAGTGGTCGGCGATGCCGGGCAGCTCGGTCTCGGCAACCGCGACCGTGCCGTCGTGTGCCCCTTCGAGATGGCCGAGCATGGTGCCCAGGCCCAGCGGCAGGCGACCGGCAATGACGCCGACCTCGCGCTCGCCGTCCCAACGCTGGAAGCCGCGCTGCAACAGGTCGCGATTGTGGCCCAGCAGGGCCTCGCCAGCGTGGCCCCAGGCCGCCAGCCCGCGGGCTGCCGAGCTGCCGAGCAGGGGCGAACCCAGGCAGACGATACGCCCGGCCGGGAGTACCGCACCGTCGCTGCACGCGCGCATGGCCAGCAGGCCGCCCAGGCTGTGGCCGACCAGATGCACGGCGTGTCCTGCGTCGCCCAGTTCGCGCATCTGCGCGTGCAGTCGATCCAAGATGCGTTCCTGGCTGGCGGCGACACTCAGGTAGTCGAAGCGGTGGACCCCGAATCCAGCCTCGATCAGGCGCTTGTCCAGCATGGCCAGCGCGAAGCCGCGCATCCACAGGCCGTGCAGCAGGATGACCTGGTCAGGCATGAACGTGCCGGATGCCCGGCGGCCGGTGTGCGCCCGTCGCGCTGAACATCATGGTTCCGCTGGCGTCGGCGGGCGCGCGCACGCTGGCGCCAAGGCAGGCTCAGTGGCCATGCGCCGCATTGGCATCGGCCGCTGGCTCGTCCAGCACCTGCACGTGGAGGTCGCGCAACTGCGCCGTGGCGATCGCGGAGGGCGCATCGGTCATCAAGTCCTGCGCGCTGGTGGTCTTGGGGAAAGCGATCACATCGCGGATGGAATCGGTGCCCGCGAGCAGCGCGGCGATACGGTCCACGCCAAACGCGACGCCGCCGTGGGGCGGGGCGCCGAACTTCAGCGCCTTGAGCAGGAAGCCGAACTTGGCCTCGGCCTCGGCCTCGCCGATGCCCAGCAAGTCGAACACCGCGCGCTGCATCTCCGGGCGGTGGATACGGATCGAGCCGCCGCCAATCTCGTTGCCGTTGAGCACCATGTCGTAGCCGCGGCTGACCGCCGTGCCGGGATGCGCGCGCAAGTCATCGACATCGTCGATCTTCGGCGCGGTGAACGGGTGGTGCAGGGCGACGTAGCGCTGTGCCTCCGCGTCGTATTCGAACATCGGGAAGTCGGTGACCCACAGCGGCTTCCAGCCTGCCGTGATCAGGTCGCGGTCCTTGGCCAGCTTGAGGCGCAGCGCGCCCATGAACTCGCTGACGGTTTGCCAGCGGCCGGCACCGAAGAACAGCATGTCGCCGGCCTGCGCGCCGGTTGCCGCGAGGATCGCGCGCAAGGCCTGGTCGTCCAGGAACTTGGCCACCGGCGAATGCACGCCCTCTTGGCCCTTGGCCGGGTCGTCCACGCGCATCCAGGCCAGGCCCTTGGCGCCATAGCGCGCCACATGGGCCGTATAGCCGTCCAGATCCTTGCGGCTGAACACGGCACCGCCAGGCAGGCGCAAAGCCGCGACCCGGCCGTCCGCGTCGTTGGCCGGGCCAGAGAACACCTTGAACTCGACGTGCTTGACGGCCTCGGCAATATCCACCAGTTCCAGCGCGCAGCGCAGGTCCGGCTTGTCCGAGCCGAAGCGGCGCATTGCCTCGGCCCAGGTCATGCGCGGAAAGCGCGCGTCCAGGTCGACACCTTGCACTTCGTGGAACACGTGGCGGATCAGGTCTTCCACCGTGTCCTGGACGTCGTGCTCGTCAACGAAGGCAAACTCGATGTCGAGCTGGGTGAACTCGGGCTGGCGGTCGGCGCGCAGGTCCTCGTCGCGGAAACACCGAGCGATCTGGTAGTAGCGGTCGAAGCCGGCCACCATCAGCAACTGCTTGAAGAGCTGCGGCGATTGCGGCAACGCATAGAACTGGCCGGGATGGACGCGGCTCGGCACCAGGTAATCGCGTGCACCTTCCGGCGTGGCCTTGGTCAGGATCGGGGTTTCGATATCCTGGAACCCGCGCTCGTCCAGATAATGCCGCAAGGCGCGCACCAGTTGCCCGCGCTTGCGCAGACGCTGCTGCATGGCCGGGCGCCGCAGGTCGAGGTAGCGGTAGGTCATCCGCATGTCCTCGTTCGGGTTTTCGTGCAGGGCAAATGGCAGGTCCTTCGCCGTGTTCAGCACGTCCACGTGCTCGGCCAGCAGTTCCACCGTGCCGGTGCGCAGCTTGTCGTTGATGCTGACGCGGCGGCGGATCGTGCCGTGCACGCGCAGGCAGTATTCGTTGCCCAGCGTGGCCGCCACTTCGAATGCGGCGGCGTTGTCGCGTTCAATGACGACTTGTGCCAGGCCCTCGTGGTCGCGCAGGTCGACGAAGGCGACGTGCGCCTGCAGGCGCATGGCGTTGACCCAACCGCACAAGGTGACGGACTGGCCGATCAACGATACGTCGATGAGGCCGCAATAGTGCGTGCGCATGCGCTAGAAGCTCCGGGCCGCCGCTGCGGCTGACAGGCGGGAAAGACCGCGTATCTTACCATCCGCCGATATGGAGCCTGCGAAACGAGGTCGGAAAGTGGGGTCAGAGTGGACTTTCGGCTGGAGCGTCCTTGGGACCCGTCGAAACCGTCAGCCGAAAGTCCACCCTGACCCCACTTTCCCGGCTAACCGGCGGCGGCAGCGGCCTTGTCGCCGGCGGGTTTGGCGACTGCAGGCGTTGGCGCTGGCACGGCTGTGGCTCCGGTGCCCTCATTGGCGGTTGCGGGCTTGGCCGCGGCGGGTTCGTGATGGCCGTTCGCATGCGGCGCGCCGGCGTCGCCGGCCAAGTTGTGCCGCTGGTCGCCGGGTTTCTTGAAGTCGGTCTCGTACCAGCCGCTGCCGGCCAGGCGGAACGCCGGCGCGCTGAGCATGTGCTGCAGCTGCTCGGCGTGGCAGTTGGGGCACACCTTCGGGTCCGGGTCGGACAGTTTCTGCAGGTGGTCGAAACGATGGCCGCACGCGCGGCACTCGAATTCATAGATCGGCATGCCAACTCCATAGCGCCCGGTCCCTGGCCGGGCCAACGCGCCCATGATTGGGGCGCAAATGGGGATTTCAAGTCGCCGCGGAAGTATGCCTGATGGCCCATGCCGGCGACCTGTCATGGGCGTATGGTAGCGCCCATGGGTCGCGACGCGGCCCGTGCCGGATGGACGTATAGACGGCTGTATGCGATCCGTTGGCCTGATTGGCCCGGTACGCGGCGTTACCTGCATCTCGTCACGTGTGGTCGTTCGACCGCCAAGGAGTATCCCCATGAAAAATCCTTCGCAGCGGCTCGCCCGCTTCGCGCCGAGCATGCTCTCGGCGGCTGTATTGTTTGCGCTGGCCAATGCCGCGTTTGCGCAGGATGCCAATCAGGCGACGCCGGCCAAGGCCGAGACCTTGAGCACCGTCATCGTGACCGGCACGCGCTCCAATGCGCGCACGGTGAGCAGCTCGCTGACGCCGATCGACGTGGTCCCGTTCAAGGTCCTGTTGCAGACCGGCACCACCGACCTGCCGACCGCACTCGCGCGGCTCATCCCCTCACTGAACTTCCCGCGCCCGGCGGCGGCAGATACCGCCGACACCCAGCGCCCGGCGCAGATGCGCGGCCTGTCGCCGGACCAGGTGCTGGTGCTGGTGGATGGCAAGCGCTGGCACCAGGGCGCGATCCTGCTCAACAACGGCGTGATCGGCCGTGGCTCGCAGCCGGTGGACCTCAACACCATCCCGATGTCGGCGATCGACCACATCGAGGTGTTGCGTGACGGTGCATCGGCCGAATACGGTTCGGACGCGATTGCCGGCGTCATCAACATCATCCTCAAAAAGGGCGCCAAGGGCGGCGACGTGGAAATCACCGGCGGCCAGTACTCGGCCGGCGATGGCCGGCAATGGCAGGGCTCGGCGAATTTCGGCATCCCGCTGGGCAACGACAAGGGCTGGCTGCGCGTGACCGCGGAAAATGGCAACCAGGACCACACCAATCGCGCTGGCCCGGACAATCGCCCCGGCTTTCCCGGCCTGGGCGTGAATTTCCGCCAGGGCGATCCCGATGTGCGCAACAGCAACATCCTGCTGAACACGCAGTACGACGTCACGCCGGGCGTGCAGTTCTATGCGTTTGGCCATTTCGGCCGCCGCCAGAGCACCTCGCCAGCGTTCTTCCGCTATGGCACCAATTCGCCCAAGCCGAACAACCCGCTGATCGGCCAGGTGTATCCGGACGGCTTCCTGCCGCTGGAACACGCCGATTCCACCGACCAGTCGCTGGTGGCCGGATTGCGCGGCAAGGTGGCTGGCTGGCGCTGGGACTTGAGCGGCAACTTTGGCCGCAACCGGGTCTCGTATGAAACCCGCAACAGCCTCAACTACGCGTTCCTCAACGACTTCGGCAGCACGCCCAGCGTGTTCGACGACGGCATCCTCAAGGCGGCGCAGCAATCGCTGGATCTCGATATCGCCAAGGACGTCAACGTCGGCTGGCTGCCGAACGCCGTCACGGTGGCCTATGGCGCGCAATACCTGCGCCAGACCTATGCCATCGACGCTGGCGCGCTGCCGTCGTGGTACGTCGGCACGTCGGGAACGTCGGGCGGCGCGCAGGGCTTTGCCGGCTGGCAGCCGGTCAATGCCGTGAGCGCCTCGCGCCAGGACGTGGCCGAATACCTCGACCTGGAAACCAACCTGACGGACCGCTTCGGTGCATCGGCCGCCGTGCGGCATGAGCACTACAACGACTTCGGCAACACCACGTCCGGATCGTTGGCCGGGCGTTTCGACTTCACCGATACGTTCGCCTTGCGCGGCAGCGTGTCGACTGGCTTCCGCGCGCCGTCGCTGGGCCAGGAATATTTCTCGCAGACCTCGTCGCTGTTCATGGCTGCCGGCAATTCGGTCGGCTTGCCGGCTGGCATCTACAACGCCGGCCTGGTCCCGGTCGGCAGCCAGATCGCGAAGCTGCTGGGCTCCGAGCCGCTCAAACCCGAGAAGTCCACCAACTACACCTTTGGCGCGGTGTGGAGTCCCGGCAACTGGAACCTGAGCCTGGATCTGTACCAGATCAATATCCGCGACCGCATCTCGCTGTCCGGCGCAATTGCCACGACGGGAGCTGACGTGGTGGATTACCTGGCCGCCAACGGCGTCGGCAACCTCAACTTCCGCAGCATCGACTACTTCACCAATGCGGCCAACACGCGCACCCGCGGCGTCGACCTGGTGGCGACCTACTTCGCCAACTTTGGCAACGCCGGCACCTTGTCCAGCACGCTCAGCGCCAACTACAACCAGAACCTGGTGACCAGCGTCAAGGCCAACCCGGCGGTGCTGACCAACCTGGGCGTGAACTTCGTGCGCCTGACCCGGCAGGACATCAAGGGCTACCTGGCCGATTCCGCGCCGCGCAGCAAGCTGGTGCTGAACGAGATGTACAACGTCGGCAACTGGGGCTTCACCGGGGTGCTTACCCGCTACGGCCGCTACACCAGTTACGTCAGCAGCCTGGCTGCCTACAACGCGGCCACCGGCGTGGTCGACCAGACCTTCACGCCAAAGTGGGTGCTGGATCTGGCAGCCAACTACACGCTGGACAAGTGGACCTTCACCCTGGGCGTCGACAACGCGTTCGACACCTACCCGGACAAGAACATCCCGAACAACAGCAACAACGGCACGCTGAAGTACTCGACATTCTCGCCCTTCGGCTACAACGGCGCCTACGCCTACGGCAAGGTGCGCTACAGCTGGTAGTGCCGCGGGTCGCCCGCTCGTCCCTGGACTGCTTGGGGCTTAGGCTTTTGTTCTCTGGTGCAGATGCCGGAGGGGTGGGGCTCGCCCCCTTACCCCCACCCTCTCCCCCAACGATGAAGCCGTCAGGGGAGAGGGAGTTGGTGTTGCGGCCGTCTGGACGTTCAGGCTTGCTTCCCTGTTCCTGGCTTTGCCGGAAGTCGGAGTGCGTCGCGCGGCCGCGAATATGCTCCCTCTCCCCTGGCTTTGCCGGGGGAGAGGGTTGGGGTGAGGGGGCGCTTTTGCGGGGATCAGCTGTTGCAGGAAGCGCTGGGGGCAAGGAGGCGCGTGTTGGCCGAACCCGAGCCGTTCACGTCCAGGCGGGAGCCTGGGGCCGTTGCCGTGCTGGTGCCGATGCCGCCGTCGCCGCTGCGCGCGCAGGTAATGAAGACCAAGGCCGTGTCCGGCCCCCGCAGCTGGCCTTGCAGGCCAAAGGTGATTACTGAAGTCTGCAGGGCGTGGATCGAGACCCCGGCGCGCTGGTCGACCGCACGCAACAGCGTGGCCGTGCTGTCGTAGGCCTTGTTTGCCGATGCCGCGCCGGCGGGATAGGTGTACACGATCCATCCCGGCTCGAAATCCGATCCGCCCGAGGTGCAGCTGTCACCGTCCGTGCTTGGACACATCGACACCAGCTGCCCGCGATTGATGGCCGTGGTGCGGGCGTAGGCAATGCTCGCGGCCAGGTCGTTGCTGGCCGAGCTGACGCGGTTGCGCTGGATCATGCCGCGCAAGCTGGGCACGCCGATCGCCAACAGCACCGCCACGATGGTGATCGTGGTCATCAGCTCCAGCAGGGTGAAGCCGCGGACGCGACGTGATGCCGGCATCGCGCCGCTCACCAGCAGGCACCGTTGACGGCGGACGAGGTCGAGGTGGCCAGCGGCGTCTTGACCCCCGCATCGCTGATCGTCAGGGGCCGGCAACTGTCCGTGGCCTGCACGTTCTGCGGTGTCGCCGTGGCCACGAAGGTTTGTGCCGCAGTGCTGCCCGAGGCGACGTCTACGCCAGCCACGTAATAGCCCTTCTCGGACGCGACGGTCGAGCCGTAGCCAATGTCGCTCAGCGAGCCATAGTGGTTGTTGGTCGCGTAGAAGCGCTCCTGTGCATTGGCAATGCGCAGCAGCAGCTCCTGGCCGTCGGCGCGACGCGCGCGGAACGCGTAGCGCCCGAATGCCGGCACGGCAATGGCGGCCAGGATCGCGATGATGACGACCACCACCATCAGCTCGACCAGGGTGAAGCCACGCATTCCGCGGACACGCTTGTTCATGCCGCAAACCTCATTGGTCATGCATCAGCACCCGCCACGAGCGCCGCCGCCAGATGGGGGCGTCGAGCGAGATCGGGGAGGAACTGGAAGGCGCCAGCGTCGCCCCTGGCAGGTAGGCTTGTCCACCACCCAGCGCCGACACCACCGGCAAGCTGCCGCTGGTGCGCGCATCGTTGATGCGTGCTCCGGCGGTTGGCCATCCACCCAATGATGACATGCCCGCCGAGCCGCCGGTGGTGGCATTCAAGGCCAGGATGGCGCCCTGGATCGTCGGGGCACAGGCATCGCTGCCCGAGGCGCCGGTGATCAAGGACTCGAACACCACAGTGTTGCTGGCGAAGATGGCGCCCGGGTTGACCACGATGCGTTCCCCTCCATTGGTTTGCGCGTCATCGGCATCCGTAATGTACAGGTTGATGTACCAGCCGCCGCCGCTGCCCGGCAAGGAGTTGATGGACGTGGCCGACGAGGTACAGGTATCGCTGACGGAGCCGGTGACACAGCGTATGGTCGCCCCGGCGTTGGGTTCGCCTGACGGTATCACGGCTTCGTGCAGGTACTGCGGCGTCAGGTCGTCCTTGGTCCAGGTCTTGCCGGCGGTATCGCGTACCGCATACAGGCTCTGCGTGACGGTGTTGGTGTTGTCGCCGACACCGAGGTACTTGCCAGTGCCGAACAGCACCAGGAAGCGGTTGGTGCCCGGGTCGGGGAACAGGCGCGGCATGGTGGTGATCGGCTGTACTTTGTCGGCATCGGTCAGGCCCTTATAGACTAGGCTGACATTCCAGTCCGACGGATCGGTACTGGAGAGGTCGAAGCGCCAGAGGTTGCCCTGCACATCTCCGGCAAAGGCCACGTCGTCGACCTGATCGCTGTTGTAATCGCCCATCACCGCCCGTGCCAGGCCAAAGCTGGTGACCCCACTGACCTTTGGCGTCTTCAGCTCGGCCAGCATTTCGCCGGTCTGCGCATCAAGCACGAACAATGCGCTGTAGTTCGTGCCGTCGGTGTACTTGGGCGCCTGCGCGGCAATCGCATTGCAACTCGCGATGTCCTTGGTGGGGGCATCCGGCGTGCCGCAATCCGGGAAATAGCCATTGGATACCAGCACCACCCATTTGCCATTGGCCAGGCGCCCGACGTTCGGCTGCGACACGGTGAAGCCCAAATCAGTAGAGCGGCAGGGCGTCTCGTAGTTGGTCACGCAGGTTGCTGGCGCCGGCATGTCCGCGTCAAATTCCCACAACACGTCGCTGGCCGAGAACGTGGCCGGCTTGGTGATGTCCAGTGCGTAAACGCCGCGGCCGCCCAGGCCCACGCCGCCGGTGAGGATCGTATGCCAGGTGTCCTTGACGCTGGCGTCCCCTCCGCTGAAGTACACGTCCCGGACCACAGGGGTGGAGTCGACAGTGGGACGGAACTGGAACGCACCGTTATTGGTGAGGTTGCCCAAGTTCGCGTACACCGCGCGCGGGATGAATGCGAAAGCCTCCTGGCCGTAGTTCGCTGACGCGGCATCCGGGAAGCCGTACAGCGAGCAGTTGCCGTTGCTGTCGATCGTTCCCGTACAGGTCGGTACCGGAGCATAGAAGGCGTGCAGCATGCCGTCGTTCGCGCCGACGTAAACCATCGGCTCGCGGGTGGCCATGTCATGCACAAAGACATCGTACGTGGCGGTGGACGCGGCGCTTAGCTCAGGCGCGGCAATACCGCCCAGGGTCGGCCAGCTACTGCGGTAGTTGCCGGTGGCGCCAGCCACATAGGTCGGTTCGGAGCGGATGATCGCGCCCAGTAGGTTGGTTCGCACGCGGTAACCCACCCCGGTGGAGGTTTCGTAGGTATTGTCGCCGAGCAGGTAATTGATGCGGTTGGTCAGCGTATCATCGCCTCCGGCGAGGGCCGGGGTCTGCAGGCCCGCGGTCTCGCTTGCATCCAGCAAACTGATGTTCGTGGTGCTGAACGCGAACCCGCTGAAGCTGCTGACGCCACCCGTAACCGTATAGGCACCGGTGTACACCGGGCGCACGGAGTAGTTGCTGGGCGAATGATAGGTGGCGTTCAACCACGTACTGGCCTCCCACAAATCTGGCCCAGCCGTACTGTCGGATTTGAGCGGTACCGCCCGCAATGTGCCAACCCAGCCATCGGTCGCGTAGCCGGTGACGAACGAAGCGGCGCCGAGTGACAGCACGCTGGCGTTGACTGCCGCCGTCTTTGGCGGAGCGGTGCGACCAGCAATGTCGGCCAGCGCCTTGGAGAATGCATCTGCAAGCTGGGCGCCGTTGTTGACGTTGAAGAAGTCGCCATGCCCATTCAGGCCGGCGTGGGCGAGGTCGGCGATGTTGTTAATATTGTTCGATGACGGAGTTGGCCACGCGAAACCGTCAATCTTCGCGCCGCCGTTGGCCCAGCCGAAGATTTGCGCGGCCGTGGTACCGTCTGGCGCGACGTTTTTCAAGGGGAAACCCAGGCCGACAGTGAACGTGGTCATGTGTTGCCACGACGCCGGATCCTTGCCTTTGGGGTCGACCATGATTTCGTTGTTGAGGTCGGCATTCAAGTCGCGTTCCCAGTAATAGGTGGCCACATCGGCCAGGGTGACGTTGCCGGCGATACCGCCACCCTGGTATGGGTCCTTCGCGACGTATTGCGTGACCGCGCCGGTGGGGACGACCTGGACCGGACCGTCGACGTTGGCCACGCCGCCCAGATCGCTGGGGCTGGTCGGTTTATCGCCATTCCAGAAGCCGTCCGTGGTCAGGATGGTGTAGGAGGAGCGGCAGGTGAACTTGGTCGTGCTGCCGGTCGTCCAGCCGGGATCGCCCGGCAGGGTGTTCCAGGGGTCGGCAGTCGAGTAATACTGGCCCACGGCGTTAAGCGCCTTGCGCAGCGGCGTACCCTTGTTTCCCGAGGCGTTCGCCAGCCAGGTCCAGAACACGGCCTTCTGCGTGCCGCTGCTGCCGTCGCCGAACGGCTGCACCACGGCCAACTTGTTGGCGTTGTTGCCGCCCTGGCCGTCGGCTGTGCTGTCGTCGAATCCATAAGCTGACGGGCTGGTCGGGATCTTGGCGATGCCGTTGCCGTTGATCGAGGCAAAGCCGAAGCGGTACTTCGGGTCGACATTGATGAATGCCGACATCAGGCCGCTCTTGGCCATCAGCATGCGCGTGCGGTAATACGAGAACCAGTTGGCGATGTTCTGTCCTGCCGTCAGCGCTGCGCCATTTTGCGCCAGCAATGGATCCCCATCCGAGGTCGTGTTTGGCGCGGCGGCACCTGAGGTGTCGTCTTCGTTCACGCAATATTTTATCCATGTGTCGTAAAGCACGCTGCACCAGCCACCTGAAGGCGCGTCCGCGCCATTCGGGACCACAACATGCGCGTTCGCTTGGATTGGCGTGCCGACCACGTAGATGAATGCCCAGACGTAGATGGGGGTGCTGGTATGGGCGACGCACCTCGGCGGAGTGCTGGGGGGGGGGGGAGCACTTGGGTCCGTGGTGCCACCGCTTGGGCAGGTCCACATGTAATTGGACGTAGGGTCCGTCGGGGGCGTCGCAGGCGTTGGCGCCTTAACCGGATAATGGCAAAGGCCGTCCGATGCGTCGTAGCTCGACCCACTGGGGCACGTGGCTGCGCCAGAGGTTGCGTCGTACCATGTGTCGACCCAACCGGCTTCAGTCCGTACGCGATTACGACACTGGTTGCTTTTGCCTGCGTGACTAGCGGCGTAAGTATCGCCGGTGTCACATGTCCAGTTCGGGGTGGGTGACACCGGATTGCGAATGCATTGATTGGAGTTAGTCGGGTCGAAGCTGTAACCAGCCGGGCAAGTGGCTGGACTGCCGCTGCTACCCGATGTTCCGCCTCCCCAAACCGCGGGGCCCTTGTCGACGTCGCTGGTGTTCATCAATGTGGTTCGCAGATTCTGCCCAAAGCGATACTGATGGCCGAAGTCCGCGGCATCCGTGGCGATGTAGCTCCTCACATCCCTGGGAGTGGCATCCATGAAACCGTCCATGTAAGCATTCGTGAGGCCCGGTGAGTCCGGGTACAAAGTGCCGTCCGCCTTCGGCGGCGGGGTATAGACGGTTGCCGGGTTGTAGTACACGCTGTTGACGGCCGAGTTTCTTACTCCCCACTGACTAGTATTCGAGAGATAGCCCCAGTCGGGCATGTAGTCGTAATTCATCGAACCCGAGTCATCCAGCATCAGCACCAGGTTCGGCGGCACCGCCTGCATGTCTTCCGGCGGCATGGCGCTGAGCTCGGTGCAGCCGTTGTGGTTGCCTTCGGTACACGGCAATGGCGACGGGTCGGCCAGCGCGTGGGTGCTTTGCAGGATCAGGAAGGGCGCGGTGAGGCCGGCAAACAACAGCAGCGCCGAGGCCATGGTGGCGGCCCGGCTGGCCAGCATGTTCTTGAGGGTTGTGGACATGACGGATTCCCTGCTTTCCTTGCCGCGTGTGGCCGCCCGTCAATGCACGGGCTGGCCGGTTGGTTTTCTACCCTCGCCTCTGGAACAGCAGGTTTCCGGGCTGGACTGGTTTACTGGACCTGTGCGTCGAATGTGCTTTCCAGCACGCTGATCGTGTTCGGGTCGCCGCCGGTGGCACGGGCGGTGATGCGGAAGATTTCCAGGTTGATCTGGCCGGGCCCGCCGCCGCCCGAACCGGTGGAGCCCGATTCACGCTGGGGGCCGGAGCCGGGCGGCCGCACCATGCCCAGGTCCTCGACGATATATCGGGGGTTTTCGGCCAGGTCGCCGTTGTCTGCAGCGGTGAAGTCGATGCTGCCCTCGTTGCCCAGGTATTCCTCGCTGCCTGCCGTGATCCAGCCGGGCTTGGTACGGAAGTTCACCGCGTTGGTGACGGGGTTGAGCGGATCGAAGATGTAGCAGGACGGGAACAGCGCCGTGCCGCAGCCCAGGGTGGTGCCGACCTTGGCTGCCGAGCTCCACAGGCGCCATTCGGCGCCGCGTAGCGCGGTCTGCGCGCTCATTTGCGCGCGCTGGGCGTTGAGCAGGCCACCGGCCATGCGCTGCTGCAGCAGGGAGCGGTTCGAGGCGCCGACGGCGAGGATGGTGAGCAGCAGCAGGAAGATCAGCGCGATCACCAGCACAGCGCCACGCTGTGCACGGTAGGCGCCTGGATGGCATGTCGATGGGCGCATTGTCGGGCTCAAGGCAAGTCCCCCGTTGCGGCCTGGCTGCAATTTGTAGGCTTGGGCGTTCATGGGTTGAAGTTGCGCACGGCGACCAGGGAGGTGAACTCGCGCCGCAGCAGCTGGTCGGGGAAACCCTGGTCGCTGGGCTTGATCGCATGGGCGCCGGGCGCCAGCAGGCCGGGGTTGGCGTCGGCGGTGTAGGCGTACAGCAGGTCATTGTTGGTCAGCGTGTACAGCGGCACCTGGCCATCCATCAGGATGCTCACCTCGATGCTCTTCACGCTGCGCCACAGGCAGCCGGCCGTGGTCATGAAGCCCTGCTCCTGCGGTGCGCAGTTGGTGGCACTGTCGACCTCGGACGCGGTGAGGAAGGAGGTATTGCCGTTGGCGTCCTCGACCCCGTAGCGGAAATCCAGGCGCTCGACGCCACGCACCAGCTCGTCCTCGCTGCCGCCGCGGTCGGCGGCGTGGCCCGCGCCGCCGTTGACGCGCCGGATCAAGGCGCCGGTGTACGGGGCGTGGCCGTCGTTGTTCACGCTGACCACGCGCAGGTAATAGGTGACGGTGCGGAAATCCCGGTTGACGTCGAACAACCTGGGCGCGGACTGCGGTATCGGCACCACCGGCGCCGTACCGGGGACATTGGCGCCGCCGGAAACCTGCAACACGCCGCCGGAAACCGAGCCCAGGGCGAAGATCTGGGAGTTGGAGCAATCCGCCAGCATGGCCAGGTCGGTGGCGCCGAAGTCCGATAGCGGCGGCTCGCCGGTGAGCGGCGACAGCGTGATCTTGGTGAGGACAGGTACGCCGCCGGAGCTGGTGACGGTGATCGAGCTGCCGCCGGCTTCGCCGAGCGACCAGCCGCCGTCGGAGTTGACGTAGCGAACGGTGAGCACATCGGCGCCCTTCACGCGCTCGCCCTCCGCCGTGCCCATGGCCGGCAGGCCGGCAGCGACGGGGTTGGCCGGCGTGCAGTTGGTCAGCGTGCAATCGTAGCCGCGCATGTACAGGAAGGCCGGCATCGGGTACGAGGAGGTCGGCGGGGCGGGGTAGCCGCCACTACCCCAGCCGGTGGTGATGTCCGCCAGGGCGCTGCTGCTCGGGTGCGCCACGTTGATCAGGTTGGTGGCGAACACGCGCGGCGAGCGTATCGCGTCGAGCAGGGTGCCGCTGGCGCTGGCCAGTGCCGAGCCGCCCGAATTGTTGCAGTACAGGGCGTTGGCCATGCGCAGGTCGTTGTTCAGCCTGCCAATGGCAAAGCGGCCCTCCTCCTGCAGGCGGGCAAGCTGGGTCTGCGCCTTGTTGCTGCTGGAGGTGGAGGAGAACACGGTGACGATGCCGCCGGCGACGATGAGCCCGAGCAGCATCGCCACCATCAGCTCGATCAGGGTGACGCCGCGCTGCGCCTGTGGGGCGGGCTGCATGGGGGTTGCGCCGGTCATGGCTGGAAGTTCCACACGAAGGTTTGCACGTTGTCGCCGTGCAGGGGGGCTTGGCCGCGGTCGCTGCGCTCGGTCCAGTTGATTTCCATGACGCAGTTGCCGCCATAGGGTGGCCGCTGCGGCAGGTTGCCGATCGGGTTGTAGCTGACCGCGGTGACGCCGGCGCAGACGATGCTTGCGGTGGGGTTGGGCAGGAAGGTGCGCAGTTGGCTGCTCCAGCGCTGCTGGTCGTACACGGCCAGGTCTGCCGGGCTGCACGGCGAGCCGGCGCTGCAGTTCACGCTGCCGGCACCGACCGGGTAGGAGCCGTTGTTGTAGGCGCCGCTCCATACGCCGCGCGGATTGGCGCTCATGCGCTCGGCCATGTTGTTGGCCAAGAAGGTGACCTGGGTGCGCAGGTAGGCGACGTGGTTGGAGCGGGTGGACACCACCATCAGGCCGGCGAGGCCGATCAGGCCGATGCTGAAGATCAGCACGGCAATCAGCACCTCGATCAGCGACACCCCGCGTTGGCGCGGCTTGTATGGCATGGAACCCCCTGACCCTTTTGCGCTGTACTGTACCGGCCGTTAGCGCGCTAACGGCAGGCTCGGAGCGACCAACGGTAGCAATTCCCCGACGAGCGGTGCAGTCAAGCTGGCTGTGAACCGGCACACGCGCAGGAAATTCCATGTTGCCGGTCAAGATGTAGGGCGGATCAAGGCCGCAGGCCGACTGCGCCGCAGGAGCGGCGCGAACGACGTAGTCGGCCCGAAGGACGAAGGGCAGGATGCCCGTAGTTATCCGCCGTGCCCGTCATGTCGTGGGGGTCCCGGTACGTCGAAGGCGGATCCGTCGCTGCGCTCCCGACCGCAGGAAGCCCTTGTGCATTTGATCCGCCCTACGGCGGCTGGCGGCCATGGTTCGCCGGGTGCCTGGGGCTCGCCCCCTCACCCTGCCCTCTCCACCGCAAAGCAGGGGAGAGGTGGCCGATTCCGTAGCCTTCGCGGACGTCCATACGGCCGCGCAATGGCACCCTCTCCCCTGGCTTTGCGGGGGAGAGGGTGGGGGTGAGGGGGCGCTTTTGCGGGCCGGCGCTCAGCGCTTGCGGAAGGTCAGGGCGCCGGCCTCGGCGTCGACCGCGATGGTGTCGCCGGGGGCGAACTTGCCGGCAAGGATTTCCCGCGCGAGCGGGTTTTCCAGTTGCTGCTGGATGGCCCGCTTCAAGGGCCGTGCACCGTACACCGGGTCGAAGCCGACGTTGCCGAGCAGGTTGAGCGCGGCCTCGCTGACGTCCAATTGCAACTGCCGCTCGGCCAGGCGCTGCTCCAGGTAGCCGAGCTGGATGTGCGCGATGGCGCGGATTTGCGCCTTGTCCAGCGGGCGGAACACCACCAGCTCGTCCAACCGGTTGATGAACTCCGGGCGGAAGTGCGCCTGCACCACGCCGAGCACGGACGCCTTCATCTGTGTGTATTGCTCCTCGGCATCACCGTTGTCGGCATTCTCGGCGGCATCCTGGATCATCTGCGAACCGAGGTTCGAGGTCATCACGATCACGGTGTTGCGGAAATCCACGGTGCGGCCCTGGCCGTCCGTGAGGCGGCCGTCGTCGAGTACCTGCAGCAGGATGTTGAAGACGTCCGGGTGCGCCTTCTCCACTTCGTCCAGCAGGATCACGCAGTAGGGCCGTCGGCGCACCGCCTCCGTGAGATAACCACCTTCCTCGTAACCGACGTAGCCCGGGGGTGCGCCGACCAGGCGGCTCACGGAATGCTTCTCCATGAACTCGCTCATGTCGATGCGCACCATCGCGTCGGTGGTGTCGAACAGGAATTCGGCCAGCGCCTTGCACAGCTCGGTCTTGCCGACGCCGGTGGGACCGAGGAACAGGAACGAGCCATTCGGCCGGTTGGGGTCGGCCAGCCCGGCGCGGGCGCGGCGGATCGCGTCGGCCACGGCGTGCACGGCCTCGTCCTGGCCGACCACGCGCTTGTGCAGCTCGTCCTCCATGTGCAGCAGCTTCTCGCGCTCGCCTTCGAGCATCTTGTTGACCGGGATGCCGGTCCAGCGCGAGACGACTTCGGCGATTTCCTCGGCGGTGACGCGCGTCTGCACCAGCTTGAAATGCTCGGTGTCGGCGTCCTGCGCCGCGGCGAGCTGCTTTTCCAGCGCCGGTAGCTGGCCGTACTGGATCTCGCTCATCTTCGCGTAATCCTGCCGGCGTCGTGCCGCCTCCAGCTCGACGTGCGCGCGCTCGATCTGTTCCTTGACCTTGGTCGTGCCTTGCAGCTCGGCCTTCTCGGCCTTCCATACCTCGTTGAGGTCGGAGAATTCGCGGTCGAGTTTCTGGATGTCGGCTTCCAGATCGGCGAGGCGCTGCTTCGATTCGCTGTCTTTTTCCTTCTTCAGCATTTCGCGCTGGATCTTCAGCTGGATCAGCCGCCGTTCGAGCCGGTCGAGTTCCTCCGGCTTGGAATCGATTTCCATGCGGATGCGCGAGGCTGCCTCGTCCATCAGGTCGATGGCCTTGTCCGGCAACTGGCGGTCGGTGATATAGCGGTGCGACAAGGTGGCCGCGGCGACGATGGCCGGGTCGGTGATCTCCACGCCGTGGTGCACGGCGTAGCGCTCTTTCAGCCCGCGCAGAATGGCGATGGTGTCTTCGACGGAAGGCTCGCCCACGAACACCTTCTGGAAGCGCCGCTCCAGCGCGGCGTCCTTCTCGATGTACTTGCGGTATTCGTCCAGCGTGGTGGCGCCGATGCAGTGCAGCTCGCCGCGCGCGAGCGCCGGCTTCAGCATGTTGCCGGCGTCCATCGCGCCGTCGGCCTTGCCGGCGCCGACCACGGTGTGCAGCTCGTCGATGAACAGGATCACCTGGCCTTCCTGCTTGGCCAGGTCGTTGAGCACGGCCTTCAGGCGCTCCTCGAATTCGCCGCGGAATTTCGCGCCGGCAATCAGCGCGCCCATGTCCAGCGCCAGCACGCGGCGGCCGCGCAAGCCCTCGGGCACTTCGTCCTTGATGATGCGCTGGGCCAGGCCCTCGACGATCGCGGTCTTGCCCACGCCGGGCTCGCCGATCAGCACCGGGTTGTTCTTGGTGCGCCGCTGCAGCACTTGGATGGTGCGGCGGATTTCCTCGTCGCGGCCGATCACCGGGTCGAGCTTGCCGCGTTCGGCGCGTTCGGTCAGGTCGATGCAGTATTTCTCCAGCGCCTGGCGCTGTTCCTCGGCGTTCTCCGATTGCACCTTGTCGCCGCCACGCAATTTTTCGATCGCGGCCTCGAGGTTGGCCTTGTGCGCGCCCGCTTCGCGCAGGGCCGCGCCCAGTTCGCCCTTGTCGTCCAGCGCCGCCAGCACGAACAGTTCGCTGGCAATGAATTGGTCACCACGCTGCTGGGCCAGCTTGTCGGTGAGGTTGAGCAGGCGCGTCAGGTCGTTGCCGACGTTGATGTTGCCCTCCTGGCCGCTGACTTTCGGCAAGCGGTCGAGCAGGCTGCGCACGCGCTGTTGCAACGCCGGCACGTTGACCTGCGCCTGGGTCAGCAAGGGCGCGGTCGAGCCGCCTTGCTGGTCGAGCAGGGCGGCCATGACATGCACCGGCTCAAGGATATTGTTGTCGCGCCCGACGGCAATGGATTGCGCGTCGGCGAGCGCCTGTTGGAAGCGCGAAGTCAGTTTGTCCATGCGCATGCTGGCACCTCGATGTTTTGTCTGGATGGCGTTGACGCCGTACCCACAGCGACATGTGGACGCGCCGCCGCGATTCAACCGACTACTGCCTGTCCCCGTCTCCTAACCCGCGTAAGGCGGCTCAAGGAGCGCAGCGACGGATCCGCCGTGCCCGCCACGATTCAACGATGCAGCGCAGCAGCCAACACAGCTCCAGTCCGCCGCCTGCATCGCACGCCCGGCGGATCCGGCCTGCGGCCTTGATCCGCCCTACGGGCATCGATCGGAACGTCGTGGGTCATGTTGGGCGCACGCCACGTCCCGGGTCTTTCACATCGCCTCTGCTACGGTGAAAAGGATGTCGATGTATCAGCCAGCTCTCGATCCATTGCCTGGCGCGAGCCTGCCGCCACCGCCGCTGCCTGGTGCCGGCGAGCGCTGGGCGCTGTTCCTGGATGTCGACGGCACCTTGCTCGAATTCGCCGACGACCCGGCGCAGGTGGCGGCGCCCGCCGCGCTGATCGCCTTGCTGCAGCGGCTGCGCGTCGCCCTGGATGGCGCCCTGGCGCTGGTCAGCGGGCGAACGCTGGCCGAGCTCGATCGCGTGTTCCGCAACCCGGCCTGGACTCTGGTCGGCCTGCACGGCTTGAATCTGCGTCATGCCGACGGTACGTGCCGCCGGTTTCCGGTCGCGGCGGCCGACTGCGAGCGCATGCGCGTGGCCGTGGCGGCCCTGGCGCGCGAGTTTCCCGATGTGCGCCGGGAGGCCAAGGGCGTTGCCGAGGCCCTGCATGGCCGTCTGGTGCCGGAGCAGTTTCCCCGCCTGTTGGCGGCGGCACGCGCGGCCGCGCAGCGGTTGCCGGGCTATGAAGTGCAGGCCGGCAATCTCGTGGTGGAGTTCAAGCCGGCGGGAATGGACAAGGGCAGGGCCGTGGCCGGGTTGCTGCGCACGACGCCGTTTGCCGGGCGGCGCCCGGTGTACCTCGGCGACGACCTGACCGACGAGCACGCGTTTGCCCTGGCCAATGGCGCAGGCGGGCTCAGCATCCGCGTGGGCTGGCGCGTACCCTCGGTCGCGCGCTGCATGCTGGCCGATCCGCAAGCCGTGCGCGACTGGCTGCGTGGCGTGCTGGCGGCGGGAGGGACCGGCCATGCCTGAGAACCCGCGCGACACCGAAACGCAAGCCAGCCTGGCCCTGGGCGTGGTCGGCAACGGCAGCGTGGCGGCGCTGATCGATGCGCAGGCCCGCATCGTCTGGTGTTGCCTGCCGCGCCTGGATGCCGACGCCAGCTTTTGCGCCCTGCTGTCGCCGCAGGCGCCGGGCGGCGACTGGTCCATCGAGCTGGAGGATTTCGAGCACGCCGAGCAGAGCTACCTGCCCAACACGGCGGTGCTGGTCACGCGCCTGTTCGACCGCCACGGCGGCGGCATCGAGGTGGTCGATTTTGCCCCGCGCCATCGTTCGCATGGGCGCATCTACCACCCCGTGCTGCTGGCACGCCGGGTCAGCCCGATCTGCGGCTCGCCGCGCGTGCGCGTGCGCCTGCGCCCGCTGTGCGACTACGGCGCGCGGGCCCCGGAAACCACCCGCGGCAGCAACCACATCCGCTACCTGCTGAGCGACGTGGTGCAGCGCTTGACCAGCGACGTCGCCGTGCCGCTGATCGAGCGCGAACTGCCGTTTGCGCTCGACCGGCCCGCACACTTCGTGTTTGGTCCCGACGAGACCCTGACCGAGAGCCCTGCGGTCTTCATCCACCTGGCGCTGGAACGCACCCTGGCGCATTGGCACGAATGGACGCGCTCGCTGTACGTGCCGTTCGAGTGGCAGGAGGCGGTGATCCGCGCGGCGATTACCTTGAAGCTGTGCCAGTACGAAGCCACCGGTGCGATCGTTGCCGCGCTGACCACGTCGATTCCCGAGGCTCCCGGCAGCGCGCGCAACTGGGACTACCGCTATTGCTGGCTGCGCGATGCCGCGTTCACCGTGCGCGCGCTGAACCGCCTGGGTGCCACGCGCAGCATGGAGGAGTACATCCGCTACGTCTTCAACCTGGTGGCCACCGACCACGACACGGAAATCGGTCCGGTGTTCGGCATCACCTTCGAGCGCGAATTGCCGGAGCGCGAGGTGGACAGCCTGGCCGGATATCGCGGCATGGGTCCGGTGCGGGTCGGCAATGCGGCCTGGCGACAGCGGCAGAACGACGTCTACGGCTCGGTGGTGCTGGCCTCGGCGCAGCTGTTCTTCGACCAGCGCCTCGAGCATCGCGGCGACCAGTTGATGTTCGAGCGCCTGGAGCGCATGGGCGAGCTCGCGCTGCGCACCGCCGAGCAGCCGGATGCCGGACTGTGGGAATTCCGCGGGCGCGCGGCGGTGCATACCTACTCGGCAGCCATGTGCTGGGCCGCCTGCGACCGCCTCGCCCACATTGCCACCCGGCTTGGCCTGAGTGGGCGGGCGCGCCATTGGCACGAGCATGCCGTGCAGCTCCATGCGCGCATCGAGGCGCGGACGTGGAATGCGGCACTCGGCCATTTCGTCGACGCCTACGACGGCGAGCACCTGGACGCCAGCCTGCTGCTCCTGGCCGACATCGGCTTCGTCAAGGCGCGTGACCCGCGCTTCATCGCCACCGTCGATGCCATCGGCGCCGCGCTGGGCCGCGGCGACTATCTCTACCGCTACATCGCGCCGGACGATTTCGGCACGCCGCAGACCAGCTTCAACATCTGCACCTTCTGGTACATCGAGGCGCTGCATGCGACCGGCCGCAAGCGCCGCGCGCGCAGCCTTTTTGCGAACATGCTGAAGCAGCGCAATGCGCTCGGCCTGCTGTCGGAGGATCTGGCGCCGGACAGCGGCGAGCACTGGGGCAATTACCCGCAAACGTATTCCCTGGTCGGCCTGATCCAGACCGCGATGCGCCTGTCGATACGTTGGGAGGATGCGCTGTGATCGCGCCGGCCACGGCCGGGCCGGGGCGGCTGGTGGTGGTTTCCAACCGCGTGGCCCTGCCGCGCCAGGCCACGCCCGGCGGGCTGGCTTCGGCGCTGCAGGCCGCCTTGCTCGAGCGTGGCGGCCTGTGGTTCGGCTGGAGCGGCAAGCTGGCGGCGGAAACCGGCAGCCAGGTGCATCACCAGCGCAGCGGCAACGTGGAATACGCGACGATCGACTTGTCGCGGGCTGACCAGGAGGACTATTACACCGGTTTCGCCAACGGCACCTTGTGGCCGATGCTGCATTACCGACCGGACCTGGTCGATTACCAGCGCAGCCACCTGGAAGGCTATTTACGGGTCAACGAGGTTTTTGCCGAAGAGCTGGGCAAGCTGATCCGCCGCGATGACATCGTCTGGGTGCACGACTACCACCTGATTCCGCTGGCCGGCATGTTGCGCCGACGCGGGGTGCGCAATCGCATTGGGTTCTTCCTGCATACGCCGCTGCCGGCAGCCGGGCTGCTGATTGCCCTGCCGAATCACCGCGAGCTGCTCGAGACCCTGGCCAGCTACAACCTGGTGGGGGTGCACACGGCGCGCGACCTGCGTGCGCTGGAAGATTATTTCCTGCACGAAAGCGGGGCGTCGATGCGCATTGGCGGGCGCCTGCGCATGCCGGATGGACGGCTGTTCCGCGCTGCCCGGTTCCCGATCAGCATCGACACCGCGGCAATCGTCAGCGCGGCGCAGGATGCGGAGTCGCAGCCGGAGTGCCGCCAGCTGCAGGCCAGCCTGGAGGATCGCGCGCTGATCATCGGCGTCGATCGGCTGGATTATTCCAAGGGCTTGTCGCAGCGCTTCGAGGCCTATGCGCGCCTGCTGGAACGGGCGCCGGAGCTGCACCGCAAGGTCATCTTCATGCAGATCGCGCCGCCTTCGCGCGGCACGGTGCAGGAATACCGGCAGATACGCCGCGAGCTGGAGCGCACGGCAGGGCACATCAACGGCAAGTACGCGACGCCGGACTGGGTGCCGATCCGCTACATCAACAAGTCGTTCCCGCATCGCGCGCTGGCGGGCTACTACCGCAGCGCGCGCGTGGCGCTGGTGACGCCGCTGCGCGACGGCATGAACCTGGTGGCCAAGGAGTACGTGGCCTGCCAGCGCCGGCAGAATCCCGGCGTGCTCATCTTGTCGCGCTTTGCCGGTGCCGCGCAGGAGCTCACCGAGGCCTTGCTGGTGAATCCAGCGGACACGGAGGAAGTGGCCGATGCGTTGGAACGGGCCTTGAAGATGCCGCTGCGCGAGCGTCAGTCGCGCTGGACGGCGATGATGGAAACCCTGGAGCGCAACGACATCACCACCTGGCGCACCAGTTTCCTCGATGTCCTGCGCCACGAACTCCCGCATCGCAACGCCGCGTAGCCGCACGCTGGCTCGGCGCCAGCCCGCCGCCGCGTCGGATATCCGGATGGCTGCGTCCCGGCACCCTTGTAAGTTGTTTCCACCCCGCTCCAGACCGTTACCCCTCTGATTCCGAGATCGTGGGAGAGCTTGGGTCGGAGCGGGGGATTTTTCTTCACATCCCGAACAGTTGCCAGGGCCGCGAGCCCGTTTCTGCAAGGTTGGGAGTCAGGAGATACGACATGCTCAACAAGAACGACTACATCGGTATCGACGTGTCCAAGGCACGCCTGGATACTTCCCTGGATGATGGCGAGGCGGCGAACGTCGCCAATGACGAGGCCGGCTTAGCGGCCCTGGTCAAGCGCCTGCGCGCGGTGTCGCCGCTGCTGATCGTGATGGAAGCGACCGGCGGCTACGAGCGCCTGGCAGCAGGCGAGCTGACGGCGGCCGGCTTGCCGGTGGCCGTGGTCAATCCCCGGCAGGTTCGCGACTTTGCCAAGGCCACGGGGCGACTGGCCAAGACCGACCGCATCGACGCCAGCGTACTAGCCCATTTTGCCCGCGCCATTTTGCCCGCGCAGCGTCCCCTCCAGGACGAGATGACCCAAGCCTTTGCAGAACAGTTGGTACGCCGCCGCCAGTTGGTGGAGATGCTCAGCATGGAGCAGGTCCGACTCAAACAGGCGCGCGGCAAGGCGGTGCGCAAGAACCTCAAGTCGCACATCGAGTGGCTGACTCGGCAGATGCATGCCAATGAAGACGGGCTGCGGCAACTGATCGAGGATTCGCCGGTGTGGCAGGCCAAGCGCGACCTGCTGACCGAAGTGAAGGGAGTCGGCGAAGTGGCCAGCATGACCCTGCTGGCGCTATTGCCGGAGCTGGGCACGCTCGGCCGCAAGCCCATCGCCGCACTGGTGGGCCTGGCGCCGTTCAATCGCGACAGTGGCACCCTGCGTGGCCGCCGCACGGTCTGGGGCGGACGCGCCGCGGTGCGCCACGTGCTGTACATGGCGACACTCTCGGCAGTGCGCTACAACCCGGTGCTGAAGGCGTTCTACGAGCAACTGCGCGCCCGCGGCAAGCTCCCCAAGGTGGCACTCGTCGCCGCAATGCGCAAATTGCTCACCATGCTCAATGCCATGTTGCGCGACAACGCCCATTGGACCCCACATCGCCATGCGCAAATGGCTTGATTCGGAACACAGTTGCTCTCCCCCGACAAGTCAGGGGAGAGGAGACCTCAATGAGGTTTCCGCGTTGTATAGCAGTTATACGCGCCAGATCAGGCTGGCGAAGCGGCCGCTGTGCCTGCCGTCGCGACGGTAGGAATACCAGCGCGGGTCGCCGCAGGTGTCGAAACCGCCGCCATAGACCGCCTGCACGCCTGCCGCCTGCAGGCGTTGGCGGGCCAGGGCGGCCAGGTTGCAGTGCCAGTGGCCGGGGCGTGTGGCGGCGAAGGAGGCATCCGCGGCCGGGTCGTGCGCCACGAATGCCTCCCGCACCTCGGCTCCCACTTCATAGGATGCCGCGCCGATGCACGGGCCAAGCCAGGCCAGGACTTGTGTCGCTGGCGCCGGCATCCCGGCCAGGGTCGCTTCCAGCACGCCGGCCGCGAGCCCGCGCCAGCCCGCATGCGCCGCGGCGACGGCATGGCCGTCCTGGGTGCAGAGCAGCACCGGCAGGCAGTCGGCGGTGAGTATCGCCAGCACGGTGCCGGGCGTGCCCGTCACGGCTGCGTCGGCCTGCGGCTCGCCGCTTGGCGCTTGCGGCCCGCAGTGGGCCACCGCGGTGCCGTGCACCTGCCGCAACCACTGCGGCGCGGCCGGCAATTGCAGGGCGGCCTGCACGGTGTCGCGGTTGGCCTGCGCGATGGCGGCATCCTCGTCGGTGTGCAGCCCGAGGTTGCAGCGTTCGAACGGCGCCTGCGACTGGCCCGGGCTGCGGCGCGTGGTGACGACGGCGTGCACTTGCGGCGGTACCGGCCAGTCCGGGAAGAGCCAGGTTTCGGTCATGGCGGCAGGCCTGGGTCCGGTGCAAAGACGATGGCCGATCATCGCATGCCGTCCGCAGCCAACGATCACGGCCCACCGTGGCGACCCGCCGCGCCCCTTGTGGGATTCCGGGTTCCCCGGATAATGCGGTCATGCCCGAGAGCCGAATCATTGCCGCGGCTGCGCAGCCGGACGACGCCCTGCTCGATGCCACGATCCGCCCGAAACACCTCGCCGAGTATCTCGGCCAGCAGGCGGTGCGCGAGCAGATGGGCATCTATATCGAGGCGGCACGCAAGCGCGGCGGGGCGCTGGACCATGTGCTGATCTTCGGTCCGCCCGGCCTGGGCAAGACCACGCTCAGCCATGTGATCGCCAACGAGCTCGGGGTGAACCTGCGCTCCACTTCCGGCCCGGTGCTCGAGCGCGCCGGCGACCTGGCGGCCTTGCTCACCAACCTCGAACCGAACGACGTGTTGTTCGTCGACGAGATCCATCGCCTGTCACCGGTGGTCGAGGAGGTGCTGTATCCGGCGATGGAAGACTTCCAGATCGACATCATGATTGGCGAGGGCCCTGCCGCCCGCTCGATCAAGCTCGACCTGCCACCGTTCACCCTGATTGGCGCCACCACCCGCGCCGGCATGCTCACCGCGCCCTTGCGCGACCGTTTCGGCATCGTGCAGCGGCTGGAGTTCTACAGCGCCGACGAGCTCACGCAGATCGTGACCCGCGCCGCGCGCATCCTGGGTATCGGCTGCGCCGCCGCAGGCGTCGAGGAAATCGCCCGCCGCTCGCGCGGCACGCCGCGCATCGCCAACCGCCTGCTGCGCCGGGTGCGCGACTACGCCGAGGTGCGCGCCGGGGGCACGGTCACGGCGGCGGTGGCCCAGTCAGCGCTGGACATGCTGAAGATCGACCCCCAGGGTTTCGACGAGCTGGACCGGCGCCTGCTCGGGATCATCATCGAGAACTTCGAAGGCGGCCCGGTGGGCGTGGAATCCCTGGCTGCGGCGCTGAGCGAAGACCGCGGCACGCTGGAGGACGTGGTCGAACCCTACCTGATCCAGCAGGGCTACCTGGTGCGCACCGCGCGCGGGCGCATGGCCAGTGCCAAGGGCTGGCGCCATCTTGGCCTGGCGCCGCCGCCGCGCCAGGACCAGGCGGTCGACTTGTTCACCGATACGGCCGGCGGGCCGCGGCAGACCGATGTCTGAAGCATTGCCGTTTACCTGGAAGGTACGGGTGTATTGGGAAGACACCGATGCCGGCGGCGTCGTGTACCACGCCAGTTACCTGCGTTTCCTGGAACGCGCGCGCACCGAATGGCTGCGCGCCCGCAGTGTGGACCAGGTCGGGCTGAAGCGGGAACGTGGGCTGGCCTTCCTGGTCCGCGACATGCAGCTGGACTTCCTGCGTCCAGCCCTGCTGGATGATGAATTGACGGTGACGCTTGCTGTGACGCAATGTCGCGCAGCCAGTATCCTGTTCGCCCAGACTGTCGTCCGTGCGGACGGAATATGCCTGGTACGAGCCAGCGTGCGTGTTGCCTGCGTGGATATCCAGCGCATGCGGCCGGCACAAATCCCGGCGGATTTGTTGCCGCCGTCCTGATCGGCGGCAGCCGCGATCCCGATTCCGGCGTTGCGGCATGGGACGACGGATTGCATGGCGTGGTTGGTTTCCCCGATGACCAGAATCCCTGGCGGAGCATCTGCAAGCAATGAACGGTGGACTGAACGTTTTTGCCCTCGTCGCCCAGTCGAGCGTACCGGTGCAACTGGTGCTGCTGGTGCTGTTGGTGTTCTCGTTCCTGTCGTGGGTGATCATCATCCGCAAGCACACGCAGACCAAGGTGGCGCTGGAGACCGCCGAGCGCTTCGAGGAGCGCTTCTGGTCGGGCGGCGACCTGGCGCAGCTGTTCCGCGAGGTCGGCAGCCGCGGCGGCGAGGATGGCGGCAACGGCATCGAGACCATCTTTGAATCCGGCTTCCGCGAATTCGCCCGCCAGCGCCAGCGCAAGGCGCACGATCCGCGCATCGTGATCGAGGGTACCGAGCGCGCCATGCAGGTCTCCGTGACCCGCGAGGTCGGCTTGCTCGAACGCAACCTGGAGTTCCTCGCCAACGTCGGCTCGGTCAGCCCGTACATCGGCCTGTTCGGCACGGTGTGGGGCATCATGGGCGCGTTCCAGGGCCTGGGCGAACTGCATGACGTGACCATTGCCGTGGTCGCCCCGCATATCTCCGAGGCGCTGGTGGCCACCGCCATGGGCTTGTTCGCCGCGATCCCCGCGCAGTGGGCGTACAACCGTTTTGCCAACAAGGTCGAGCGCATCGCCTCGCGCTACGACGTGTTCCAGGACGAGTTTTCCTCGTTGCTGCAGCGGCAGATCCAGACCGACGACGCGGCCTGAGCGGGGACGGCAAGCATGCGCAACGTCCGGCGAAAGCGCCTCAAGCTCAAGTTTGAAATGAACGTCGTGCCCTACATCGACGTGATGCTGGTGCTGCTCATCATCTTCATGGTGACCACGCCGATGATGAACTCCAATGTGGACGTCCAACTGCCGCAGGCCGACGCCAAGTCCCTGGAGCAGAAGAAGGATCCGGTGCTGGTCTCGGTGATGCAGGACGGCACGCTGTACCTCACCTTGCCCGGGGCGGCCAAGGAGCAGCTCGACGCCGACGCGCTCAAGGTCAAGGTGGGTGCGTTCGTGCGCGTGAACCCGGAAGTCAGCGTGCTGGTCGGTGGGGACGAGCGCGGCAGCTACGGTGGCGTTTTCAAGGTACTGGCGGATCTGCAGCAGGCGGGCGTTGCCAAGGTTGGCCTGATGGGTCAGCCCGAACAAGCCCGGGGCGCACCGCATGGACGACAGTAGGACGACGCCAAAGGCGGTCGTGCTGTCCGCCGTCCTGCACCTGGGTATCGTCGGTTTCCTGTTCTTGGCGATCCTGCCGTGCTCGAGCTACGAGGCGCTGTTTGGCGCCATCGGCTTGCCTGCGGCGTGGAACCCGATCACCTGCTCGGCGCCGCTGCAATTGCAGGGGCCGATCATCGAGGCCACCTTGATGGGCCCCACCGGCAGTCCGCCGCCCAAGCCGGTCAAGGCCAAGCCGGTGCCGGATACGGTCCCGCCCCCGCCCACCGTGCCGCCGCCGAAACCGCAGGTGGAGGCGCCGCAGCTGAAGACCCTGCCGCCGCCGCCGGAGCATCCCGACGTCAAGGACCAGGAGCGCGTGGTCCAGGATGCGGTCAAGCAAGCGGAGGACGCCAAGCGCCTGCAGGAAGAGAAGCAGCGCCAGCGGCAATCCGAGCTGGACGCCCAGGCGGCCAAGCAGAAGCAGGAAAAACAAAAGCAGCTCGATGAGCTGTTTGCCAAGATGGATGCGGCCGCGCAGCAGACCCGGCGCCTGGACAACAAGGCCAAGCAGGCCCAGCAGCAGATGAAGGACCTGGAAAACGCGCAGGACCAGGGGCAGCCGGACCTGCCGCCAGCCACCCAGCGGCAGAGCGGCAACGACAGCAAGGACGCCAATTTGCGCGACGAATACCTGGCCGCCATTCAGAATGCGGTCACGCCCAACTGGCTGCGTCCGGATAACATGCCGAATGTGCCGTGCAAGGTGCACATCGTGCAGTTGCCCGGCGGCGACGTGCTCAGCGCCAAGGTCGACCCCAGCTGCCCGTATGATGAGGCAGGCAAGCGTTCGGTCGAAAACGCGGTGTTGCGATCCGAACCTTTGCCCTACAAGGGGTTCGAGAGCGTCTTTTCGCGCGATTTGATTTTTACCTTCAGGCCACAATGATCCGACCGATGAGCACATCCCGTTTCCGTTTTGCGTTGTTCCTGTTCACCCTGGTGGCATTGCTGGTCGGCGGACCGGCTGCGGCCCAGTCGCTCAACGTCGACATCGTCGGCGGGCTGAAGACCGCCACCCCGATCACCGTGGTGCCATTCGCGCAAAATGGCGGCGCACCGCTGCCGACCGACGTGGCTGCGGTGATCACCAACGATTTCAACCGCTCCGGGAAATTCCGCGTGCTGCCCAAGAGCGACATCGTGGAGTTCCCCACGAAGGGCGCGGACATCAAGTTCCCGACCTGGAAGCTGCTCAAGCAGGATTACATCACGGTCGGCCGCATCAGCGACGCCGGCGGCGGCATGCTGCGCGTGGAATACGAGTTGTGGGACGTCAACAAGCAGCAGAGCCTGCTGGCCCAGGCGTTCACCGCGCCAGCCGGGGACCTGCGCGGCGTGGCCCACCAGATTGCCGACCAGATCTACGAAAAGATCACCGGTGTGCGCGGCGCGTTCTGGACCCGCATCGCCTACATCACCAGCGTGGGCCTGGGCAACAACATGACCTATTCGCTGATCGTGGCTGACTCCGACGGCTTCAATCCGCAGGTCGTGGCCCGTTCCAAGGAGGCCTTGCTGACGCCGCGCTGGTCGCCGGATGGCCGCAAGATTGCCTACGTCTCGTTCGAGAGCGGCAATTCGGCCATCTACGTGCAGGACATCACCACCGGCTCGCGCCAGCTGGTGGAAGCGCATCCCAAGGGCGTCAATGGCTCGCCGGCATGGTCGCCGGATGGCACCAAGCTCGCCGTGGCCCTGTCCTATGTCGGCAACCTCGAGTTGTTCGTGCTCGATTTGCAGACCCACAAGGAAACCCAGCTGACCCACAACCTGGCGATCGATACCGAGGCGGTGTGGGCGCCGGACGGGCAAAGCATCTATTTCACTTCGGACCGCTCCGGCGCGCCGCAGATCTATCAGATATCGGCTGCCGGCGGTACGGCGCAGCGCGTCAGTTTCAAGGGCCAGCGCAACGCTGCCGCGGCAATCAGCTACGACGGCAAGCAGTTGGCCATGGTACAGGGGCAGGGGAACGTGTATCGTATTGCGGTCATGGATCTGGCCCTGGGCGGCCAGGTGAGGTTTCTCTCGCCCGGGCCGCTCGACGAATCGCCGAGTTTTGCTCCAAATGCCAGTATGTTGCTGTACGCCGCCACCGAGGGGCGCCGTGACGTTTTGTATGCCGTGTCAGCCGACGGGTTGGTTCGCCAGCGCCTTGAATTGGCCGATGGCGATGTACGCGATCCATCCTGGGGGCCGTACCGGCAACGTTGAATCCCGTGCGACCGCCCCGACGGGCGGGCGCACCTGTCCAGGGAGAGGACCGAAGAGCGCCAGAGGGCGCCGCTCGGTTTTGACCGGCGGCGTTTACGTACCGTTACGGTCGTTTAGGTTAGAGCAATGTTATTATGTGGAAGACGCTAGTTGGTGCGATGGGAAACCAGTGCACTGGCGTAGCCGTGCCGTTATCCGTGTCGAAAATCGTTGGTTTGGAACTTAACTCGTAAGGAAGTCACCATGAATAAGACCGTTCGCGTCGCTTTGATCGCCCTGATGTGTGTGGGTGCGGCCGCTTGCTCGAAGAAACAGGAAGTCAAACCGGCTCCGCCCGCTCCGGCGCCGGAAGTTGCCCAGACCGAGGCTCCGCCTCCCAGCAACAAGTACACCCCGGAAGATCTCGATACCGACGCCTGCCTGCGCCAGCGTGTCGTGTACTTTGATTTCGACAAGTCCGAAATCAAGCCGGAATTCCAGCAGATCATGGCTTGCCACGCCAAGTACCTGCAGGATCGTCCGATGGCCCATGTCCGTCTCGAAGGCAATACCGACGAGCGTGGCACGCGTGAGTACAACCTTGGCCTGGGCGAGCGCCGCGGCAATGCGGTAGCTGATGCCCTGCAGGCCAATGGCGCCTCCGCCAGCGAAATGGAAGTGATCAGCTATGGCAAGGAGCGTCCGGTGTGCCGTGAGCACAACGAGGATTGCTGGAGCAAGAACCGTCGCGTGAATATCGTCTACACGGCGAAGTAATGAGGTTTGCTGAAAAACTTTCAGCAAGAATCGGCATGGCGGGAGCAATTGCGACCGCCATGCTGATTGCATGGCCGGCATTTGCCCAGGATTCCCGCCTGAGTCTGGCCGACCGCGTCACCCGCCTGGAGCAGCAAGCCCAGAGCCGGGACGGCGGCGGTGTCGGCATGGTCAATCAAATGTCCCAGATGCAGGCCCAGTTGCGGCAACTGCAGGGACAAATCGAGGAGTTGCAGCACCAGCTGCAGCAGCTCGATGACAAGAGCAAGGCCCAATATATCGATCTCGATTCGCGCCTGTCGCGGATCGAGCAAGGTGGTGCCGGCAATGCCGGCGCCGCTGCAGGTGCCGGTGCGGCTGCGTCTGGCGCAACTGCCGGTGCCGCGGCCGCGAATACGTCCGCCGGCCAGGCTACGCCCGCCTCCGCCGGATCGACCGCGCCACTTTCCGCAGCCGACAACGAGACCGCGCAGGCCGCCTATGGCGTAGCGTTCAAGGCCATCCGCGATGGCGACTACGTGGCGGCGGCGCGCGAGTTCCGCGCCTTCGTCGAGCAGTACCCGAATCATCCGCTGGCGCCGAACGCCTGGTATTGGCTCGGCGAGTCGTATTACGTCACCACCAATTACCCGGTGGCGCTCGATGCGTTCAAGCAGGTGGTCAGCCAGTTCCCGGACAGCGAGAAGGCGCCGGACGCCCTGCTCAAGGTCGGCTTCACCGAGCTCGAGCTGAAGCACGAGGCTGACGGCAAGGCGACGCTGACCTCGGTGGTTGCCAAGTATCCCGGTACCAACGCTGCCCAGCTGGCGCAGGAGCGTTTGCGGCGCCTGCAGCGCGGCAACAACGGCTGACTGTTGTCGCCCCCGCGGCCGGGATACGGCTCGCGCCGGACGCGACCAGCGCCAGGATGAACCAGGCCCGGGTGGCATGTCGTGAACATGAAAGAGTCGTCGACGATGGAGGCAGCGGCGGAAGCCGGGCTTGCCGGCTTGCGCCTGCGCGTCGCGGAGATCTTCCATTCCCTGCAGGGTGAAGCCGACGCCAGCGGCTGGCGCACGGTCTTCATCCGCCTCACCGGCTGTCCGCTGCGCTGTGTATGGTGCGACACCGAATACGCGTTCCACGGTGGCCAGTGGCATTCCATTGCCGACATCCTGGCCGAAACCGCGCGCTTCGAGGCCAGGCACGTCTGCGTCACCGGCGGCGAGCCGCTGGCGCAGAAGCGCTGCCCGATCCTGTTGCGCGCGTTGTGCGACCGCGGCTACGCGGTGTCGCTGGAGACTTCCGGCGCGCTGGATGTCTCCCCGGTCGACCCGCGCGTGGTCAAGGTCATGGACTTGAAGGCGCCGGGTTCCGGCGAATGCGCGCGCAACCTGTGGGGCAACCTCGAGCATTTGTCGCCGCGCGACCAGGTCAAGATCGTGCTCGCCGACCGTGCCGATTACGACTGGGCGTGCGGTGTGCTTGAGGAACATCAGCTGGCGGCGCGTTGCGCGGTCTTGCTGTCGCCGGCCTACGGTTTGTTGCAGCCGAGGACGCTGGCCGACTGGATCCTCGAGGACAAGTTGCCGGTGCGGTTCCAGATGCAGCTGCACAAACTCCTCTGGGGCGACGTGCCTGGGCATTGACGAAGTACCGGTACCTGCATGGCTGGCTGGACGTCCGGCCGGTTGCAGCTGGGATGCGCGGTGGCCGTGTGCCTGGGCCGGATCGGATAGGGAGCGGTATATGGCGGGGACGGTGATGCGCAAGGCAGTGGTGCTGGTTTCCGGCGGCATGGATTCGGCGGTGACGCTGGCGCTGGCGCGTGAGCAGGGCCATGCCGTCCATGCGCTGAGCGTGGCTTATGGCCAACGCCACGATTCGGAGCTCAAGGCGGCGCAGCGGGTGGCTGCGCTGCTGGGCGCGGTCGAGCACAAGGTCGTGGGCGTGGACTTGCGCAGCATCGGCGGTTCGGCGCTGACCGCGGACATCGACGTCCCGGTCGATGTGCCGCATGCCGTCGGGGACGGGCAGATTCCCATCACCTATGTGCCGGCACGCAACACCATCATGCTCTCGATCGCGCTGGGCTGGGCCGAGGTGCTGGGACAGGCGGACATCTGGTGTGGGGTCAATGCCGTGGATTATTCCGGTTATCCCGATTGCCGGCCGGAATTCATCGACGCCTTCCAGGCGCTGGCGAACCTGGCCACCAAGGCGGGCGTGGAAGGCGCCGCGATCGCCGTGCATGCGCCGTTGCTGCGTCTCAGCAAGGCCGACATTGCGCGCGAGGGGCAACGCCTCGGTGTGGATTTCTCGGCCACCGTCAGCTGCTACCAGGCGGATGCCGAGGGCCGCGCCTGTGGCCATTGCGACGCATGCCGCTTGCGGGCCGAGGGGTTTGTGCAGGCCGGCCTCGCCGATCCGACACGCTACCGGTGAGCGTGCCGGCTTGCTTGTGCGTACGCAGGGCGGCCCGTAAACTTGCGGGCTTGCCTTGTGCATCACGGGTCGTTAGCTCAGTCGGTAGAGCAGTAGACTTTTAATCTATTGGTCCCGGGTTCGAATCCCGGACGACCCACCAACGGCAGGCCGGCTTGGGGTCTCCCTTGTGGGTTGCGATCGGGTGTTTGCCGGCAAGCGCTGCAAGCAGGCTTTTGCCTCCGCGGCACTGCGCGGGGAGATGTGGCAAGGGTCCCGTAGTGGACACGCGCGTTTTCGGCGGCCATCGCGGCGCCGCGCGCGGTCGACTGCCTGAGTTCACCAGACGGCCGGATATCCACGTAACCATGAATTCTCCGCGTATGACCGCCCTGTGCGAATACCTGGCCACGCCGCTGGCTTCGCGGCGCCTGTGGCCGACCTGCCTGCTGCTGGCGCTGATGCTGGCCAGCGGCAACGTGTCCGCCCAGGTCGAACGGCCCACGGTGCACGCGACCAAGATAGGCAACGACGAGCTCGTCCTCGATGGCCGGGTCGACGGTGCGTTGTGGAAGCTCGCGGGAGCCGTGGAACTGACCCAGCAGAGTCCAAGTCCCGGCGAGACCACGCCGTTTCGCACCCAGGTATTGCTGCTGCACGACGAGCACACGCTGTATGTGGGCGTGATTTGCGACGATCCCGACCCGGCCCAGATCAGCGCCAGCACGCTCATGCGCGACAGCGACCAGTCGCAGGACGACGGCGTGACCCTGGTGCTGGACCCGTTTTACACCCAGCGCTCGGCGTACATCTTCCAGGTGAATGCGACCGGGGCCATGGCCGACGGCCTGTTGGCGCCGACGCCCACCGCCACCAGCAACTACAACGGTGTCGACTACAGCTGGAACGGCACCTGGCGGGCGAAAGTGCAGCGCAACGCGCATGGCTGGACGGCCGAGATCGCGATCGACACGCGCGCCTTGCAGTTTGACCGCAACACGCCGGCATGGGGTTTCAACGTCAACCGCTACGTCCCGCGCCAGACGCTCAAGCTCAACTGGTCGGGGCTGACCCTGGATTCGCAGGTGTACAACCTCCCGCGCGAGGGCAGGCTCACCGGCATGAACGACCTCAGCCGCGGCAGCGGCTTCGATTTCCGCCCGTATGGGCTGATCCGGGATCGGCCGCTCGACGGTACCTCGGCCAAGGGCGGCTTTGACCTCAAGTACAACTTCACCCCCGCCATCGCGGGCTTGCTCACCTACAACACCGATTTTGCCGAGGCCGAGCCCGACCAGCTGAAAATCAACACCACGCGCTTTGCCTTGTCTTTCCCCGAGACACGCCAATTTTTCCTGGACGGCTCGAACCTGTTTACCTTCGGCTATGGCCTGAACGGCAAGTCGGGCGCGACCTTCGTCCCCTACCAGTCGCGCCGGATCGGCCTGTTGAACGGACAGACCGTGCCGATGCGCGAGGGCGTCAAGCTGATGGGGCAGTCCGATTCGGGCAGCTTTGGCGTGCTCGGCGTACGCACCGGTGACAGCAGCGTGTCCAATGCCACGGACCTCTTTGTCGGGCGCGGCGCCTACAACGTCAACCAGAACCTGCAAGTGGGCACCTTGATCACGCATGGTGATCCGCTGGGCTTGAGCCGGAACACTCTGGTGGGCACCGATGCGGTCTGGCGTACGTCCACCTTCATGGGCGACAAGAACCTCAACCTGTCCGCGTGGGGTGCACAGTCCACGGGCGACGTGCCGGCGGGCAGCCGCACGGGCTATGGCGCCGGCATCGATTATCCGAACGACCTGTGGATACTGCGCGCCAACGTGAACGTGTTCGGCGCCGGGCTGGACCCCACGCTGGGTTTCCTGCCGCGGCCGGGTACCAGGCAGTATTTCGCCGAGTTCGACTATGCGCCGCGGCCCAAGAGCGATACGTGGAACTGGATTCAGCAGTTCTTCTGGCACGCGACGTATACGCAGGTGGACGGCATACGCGGTGGCAAGCAGAGCTCGGAGTGGAAGCTCTTCCCGAACTTCAATACTGTCGGCGGCTATTTCTATTCGTTCGAGTATTACCGGGAATTCGACGCGCCATCACGGCCGTTTGCCATCACGCCAGACGTGATCGTGCCGGCCGGAAAGTACCTGTGGAATTATTACGGCGTGCGTTTCAATACGCCGAAGTTCTGGCCATTGTCCGTGACCTTGTCCGCGTACAGGGGCGGCTATTACGACGGACGGATGGACCATCCCTTGGCGCAAGTCAACTGGAACACGTTCGCCGGGCGCTTGCAGCTCACCGCTTCGCAGGAACTGTTCTTCATCCATCTGCCGCAGGGCGACGTGCACAAGCGGCTGTCGATCCTTGGCGGCACCTGGTCCTTTTCCCAGAACCTGTACGTCACCACCTTGCTGCAAAAGGCCAGCGAGCTGCGCGGGGTCAACCTGTACGCGAAGCTGCACTGGATGGTCGATTCCACCAAGAACGTCTACCTGATCTGGAGCCGCGGCCTGACCACGGAAACCAACGGCCTTGGGGTGCCGGTGGTGGCCCCCGGCAACAATGTGACGTTCAAGGTGCAGTGGGCCTTTTTCTAGGCGCTTGGACGCATGCGCAAGCGCTTCAACGATTGCCGCGCGAGGCCTGGCGGCGGCGGTTGAAGCGCTCGATCAGCAGCGGTATCAGGGCGAGCACCGCAATCGCTGCCATCGGCAGCAGGATCTCGGGGTGCAGCAGGAGGCCGAGGCCGAGCCTGTCGGTGTGGCGCAGGGCGTCGCCGAGCCCGGCCCCGATCGAGGTCTCGAAGATCAGCGAGGTGGTGCCGCCGAGCCAGCTGGCGCCAAGGAACAGGCCGAGCGGGCAGCGCAGCCAAGCCAGGCAGATGGTCATCACCCCGAACGGCATGATCGGTACGAAGCGCAGGAACAGCGTATAGCTCACCGGATGCTGTTCGAAACCCTCGTGCAGGCGGGCGATGACTGCCGGTGGCTGGCGGGTGCCGGCGCTGAAGGCGCGCCGGCTGGCCAGGTACAGGATCAGCGAACCCAGGGTCAGCCCCACCGACGAGCACAGCGTGCCGTCGACCACGCCGAATGCAAAGCCGCCGGCGAGGATCACCACGATCGTCCCGGGTACACCGGTGGCCATGGTCAGGGTCAGCAGGCCGATGTAGGCCGTGCGGCTGAGTACGGGATGGGCGGCGATTTGCGCATGCCAGCGCGCCTGGTTGGCGAGCAGGTGATGCGGGTTCAGCCAGTCCAGCGCGCCGGAGGCGATGAGCGTCACGCCGAGCGCCACCAGGGCCAGCAGGGGCAGGGCGGCACGCAGCCGGCGCAGCAGGGCGTGCCAGTTCAATAGCGTGGTCCGCTCGTGCCGTAGGCCGCCAACACCCGGCAAGCTTCGTCGCGCAGGATGTCGCGGCGCACCGCAATGCCACGCCGTTCCAGCTCGCCGATCCAGTCGGCCGGCAGGGGACCCTCGTCGAAGCCGGCCAGCGTCTCGGCGTCTTCCGCGCGGGCGCCGATCAAGAGTTCGTCGATGCCGGCCCAGATGATGGCGCCGTAGCACTGGCAGCAAGGCTGCGTGCTGGTGGCGAGCACGAAATACCCGCCATCGGCGTTCAGGCGCGGGTGGCCAGTGCGCTGCTGGGCCAGGCTCAGGGCCAGGGTCTCGGCGTGGGCGATGGAGCGCCCGCTGTCGATGACACGGTTCAGGCCGACGGCGACAAGCCGGCCGCTGTGCGCGTTGAACACCGCTGCCGCAAAGGGACCGCCGGCATGGCGCTGGTTGTGCCCGGAGAGCTCGACGGCCAGGCCAACGCGCTCCTCGTCCGTCTGGTAGCGGCGGTTGACGTCGGCGACGGCGATGACCCAGGGTGGCAACTCGAGCTCGACGCGCAGCGGCAGCATCTCAATGGCCGGCCTGGCGTGCCCAGGTGTCACGCAAGGTGACGATGCGGTTGAACACCGGCGCCTGCGCGTGGTGGTCGACGCGGTCGGCGACGAAGTAGCCGAGGCGCTCGAACTGGTAGCGCTGTTCCGGCGAAGCAATCGCAGCGGCGGGTTCGAGCCAGGCCTGCATCACGCGTTTCGCATCCGGGTTGAGATGCGCCAGCCAATCCTGCCCGCCCTCATCGTTTTCCGGGGCTGCCACATTGAACAGGCGCTCGTAGAGACGCACCTCGGTCGCCACCGCGTGTGGCGCACTGACCCAGTGCAGGGTGCCCTTCACCTTGCGCTCGGCACCCGGCAAGCCCTGGCGCGAGTCGGGATCCAGCGTGCAGTGCAGCGCCACCACGTTGCCGGCGGCATCCTTGACCACGTCATCGCAGCGCACGATGCCCACACCGCGCAGGCGCACCTCGCCATCCGGGCGCAGGCGGTGGAAGCCCTTGGGCGGAATCTCGGCGAAATCTTCGCGCTCGATCCACAGCTCGCGCGAGAACGGCACCTCGCGCGTGCCGAAACTTTCGTCCTTGGGGTGGTTGGCGAAGCGCAGGGTTTCGCTGTGGCCCTCGGGCAGGTTGCTGATGACCAGGCGCAGCGGGTCGAGCACGGCCATGCGCCGTGGCGCGGTGGCGTCGAGATCCTCGCGGATGCAGCCTTCCAGCACGCTGTAATCGATCACGCTGTTTTGCTTGCTGACGCCGATGCGCTCGACGAACAGGCGCAGCCCGGCCGGCGTGAAGCCGCGCCGGCGCAGGCCGCGCAGCGTGTTCATGCGCGGATCGTCCCAGCCGTCCACGCGCTTTTCGCCCACCAGCTGGGCGAGCTTGCGCTTGCTGGTGATGCAGTAGCTCAGGTTCAGGCGCGAGAACTCGATCTGCCGCGGCTTGGCCGGCTTGGCTTCGAGCCCGGCGTCCACCACCGACTGCCACAGTTCCGGATGGTTGGGCAGGTCGACGTGGTCCACGCACCAGTCGTACAACGGGCGGTGGTCCTCGAATTCCAGCGTGCACAGCGAATGGGTGATGCCTTCCATGGCGTCGGACAGCGCGTGCGCGATGTCGTACATCGGGTAGATCGGCCACGCGTCGCCGGTGTTCTGGTGCGGCACCTGGCGGATGCGGTACAGCGCCGGATCGCGCAGGTTGATGTTGCCGGCGGCCATGTCGATCTTCGCGCGCAAGGTCTTGCTGCCGTCGGCGAATTCACCGGCGCGCATGCGCTGGAACAGGTCGAGGTTCTCGGCCACCGAACGTCCACGCCACGGCGAGTCGCGCCCCGGCGCAGTGAGCGTGCCCCGGTATTCGCGCATGGCGTCGGCGTCGAGGTCGTCCACATAGGCCAAGCCGTCCTCGATCAGCTTGCACGCGGCGCGGTAGAACACCTCGAAGTAATCCGAGGCGTGGCGCAGCTCGTGCCAGTCGAAGCCCAGCCAGCGCACGTCCTCCTTGATGCCGGCGACGAACTCGGGGTTTTCCTTGCCGGGATTGGTGTCGTCCAGGCGCAGGTTGCACCAGCCGTTGAATTCGCGGGCAATGCCGAAGCTGAGGCAAATCGCCTTGGCGTGGCCGATGTGCAGGTAGCCGTTGGGCTCCGGCGGGAACCGGGTGTGGATGGCGGAATGCTTGCCCGAGGCCAGGTCGTCGCGCACGATCTGGCGGATGAAATCCTGGTGCGCGGGGGCGCTCGCCGCCTCGGTCTGGGCAGGGGGTTGGATCGACATCCGGAAGGTGCTCCGCAGCGGTTTGCAGGTTCCCAAGTTTAGCTGGTCGGCGTAAAGGGGACGGAGGCACAATTAGCAACTTGTGCCTCCGTCCCCGCTGGCGCTTGCCGTTCTGCGGCGTGCGGGGTAGCGTGCAGGCATGCATATCGTGTATCGGGCGGAAAACCTGTTTGATGCGCACCTGGTCAAGGATGCGCTCGAGCACGCCGAGATCCCGGCCTTCATTTCCGGCGAGTACCTGACTGGCGGCGTCGGCCAGCTCCCAGCCATGGATTACATCGCGGTGATGGTGCCGGAGTCGGCGTTGCCTGCCGCGCGCGACATTGTGCGCGAGGTCGAGGCGCAGCTTGTCGAGGCGCGTGCTGCCATTGATGACCCGCAAGACCTGCCGGGCGACGACAGCGTGGTCGTGGCGTAAAGGAGACGCGTAAAGGGGACGTGGCTGTAAGTTGCTACTTAATTTGCCACGTCCCCTTTACTGACGCTGGCGAGACTCTCGACGTAGACCAGCTCGCAGGCACCGTCGCCGATGTCGTCGCGGGTCATGGAGGTGTTCCAGTGCCAGCCATCGGCACGGCGGGCATCGACCAAGAAGCCTTCCAGATGGATGACCTCGCCGGGCCGCACCTGCTTGATCGCGCTGCGCACGCCGTCGTCGGCCGGGATCAAATGCATGTTCGCGCTCGAGGTCTCGATCGCGCGCGCTGGTATGGGCAGCTCCCTGGCGCGCCAGTAGTAGAAACGGCCCGACTGGCTGATCTGCAATTTCGCCAGCACGGCCGAATCGGACATCGGGCCCCAGCCCAGCACCAGGTCGGTCGGCACCAGGCGGGTGCCCGCGTCCCAGGTGTAGTCTTCGCGCGACAGCACGCGCGCGGTGAGGGTGAAGCGCGCGCGCGTGATCAGGGTGAAGTCACCCCGTTGCAACTGCGCGCCGTGGGACCCCAGGTCGATCTGCCGTGGCGCATCCGGGGCGAGGATGCCCGGCCCTGCGGCCACCGCGCGGTGCTGCCAGCTGGAAGCCGCGCCCCACAACACCAGCAGCATCACACCGCCAAACAGGAGTTTGCGCATGGCTCAGGATGATAAGGGGGTAAAGGGGACGTGGCTAATTAAGTTGCTACTTACAGCCACGTCCCCTTTACGGCGTCAACAAATCTGCGGGCAGGTTGCGGAAGGTCTCGACCAGGCCGCGCAGCACGGTGTGTGCGGCCGTGCTCTTGCGCCACAGCATGGCGATGCGCCGGCTGGGCGGGTGCTTGCCCTGGAAGGCGATGAGCTGCACGTTGGGCGTCTGCACCACTGGCGGCTTGCTGGCCAGGACCGGCAGCAAGGTGATGCCCACGCCGGCGGCCACCATCTGGCGCAGGGTCTCCAGGCTGGTGGCGCGGAAATCGTTCTTCTCCCCGGCGCCGGCCAGATGACACACCTCCAGCGCCTGGTCACGCAGGCAGTGCCCGTCCTCGAGCAGAAGCAGGCTCTGCCCAACCAGGTCGTGCAGGCGCAGCGAGGGACGCTTGGCCAGCGGGTGATCCTGCGGCGTGGCCAGCACGAACGGCTCCTCGAACAGGAACTCCGCATGCAGGCTCTCGTCGTGCACCGGCAAGGCGACGACGCAGGCGTCGAGCCGGCCCTCGCGCAGGCGACGCAGCACCTCTTCGGTCTTCTCCTCCACCAGCAGCAATTCCAGGCGCGGAAAACGCCGATGGATCGCTGGCACCACGTGCGGCAGGAGATACGGGGCGAGGGTGGGGATGATGCCGAGCCGCAGCGTGCCCGACTCGGGGTCGAGCGAGCGGTGGGCGATGCTGCGGATCTGCTCCACTTCGTTGAGCGTGCTGCGCGCCCGGGCCACGATCTCGCGTCCCACCTCGGTCAGCAGCACCTTGCGCGGCGTGCGTTCCACCAGGGCCACGCCCAGCTCGTCTTCCAGTTTGCGGATCTGGGTCGACAGCGTCGGTTGGCTGACGAAACAGGCCTTCGCGGCCCGCCCGAAGTGCCGGTATTCCGCCAGGGCCACGAGGTAATGCAGGTCACGCAGGTTCATGGGCTGCCTTCTGTCTTGCGTGGCGGCCATGGGTGGCTACCGGAGCTTTGCCGCCGTTGCCGCGGCGCACACACGGTACCGCGATGTCGGGTCGATCTCCATGTGCATGCCCACGTCATCGCCGCTGCCACGCCGCCAACGGTCCCGCCGGCAGCGTGGGCGCAGGATGGTGGATGGCGCTGGTGGCAGCACGGTCGCCTACACTGCCGGCATGACCACGATCCGCGAATGCCGGTTGGCGGCCGCAGCCCGCGGCATCGACCGCTTCGATGCCGACCTGTTGCTCGAGCATGTGCTGGGGCGCGGACGTGGCTGGCTGCTCGCGCATGCCGATGACGCCCTGGATGCCGCCGCCGAGGCAGCATTGGCTGCGCTCATCAGGCGCCGCCAGGCGGGCGAGCCGGTGGCCTACCTGCTCGGCCACTGGGGTTTCTGGTCGCTGGACCTGGAGGTGTCGACGGCCACCTTGATCCCGCGCGTCGAGACTGAATTGCTGGTGGAACTGGCCTTGCGCCACCTGCCGGCGCCGGGGAATCCCACCCGGCTTGCCGACCTGGGTACGGGCAGCGGCGCCGTGGCCCTGGCGCTTGCGAACGAACGGCCGGATGTGCAGGTCACCGCGCTCGACTTCAGCGCCGAAGCCTTGGCCGTGGCGCAGCGCAACGTGCGTCGGCTGCGGCTGGACAACGTCCATCTGGTCCGCGGCGACTGGCTGGCGCCGTTGGCGCCGGCCCGCTTCGACTTGATTGTCGCCAACCCGCCCTATGTCGAAGCCGGCGACGCGCACCTGCAGCGCGGCGACCTGCGCTTCGAGCCGCCGGCCGCCCTGGCTTCGGGCGCCGACGGCCTGGATGCGATCCGCGCCATCGTCGGCGCGGCCGGTACCTGCCTCAAGCCTGGCGGCTGGCTGCTGTTCGAGCACGGCATGGCCCAGGGGCCGGCATCGCGGGTCCTGTTGACCGCGGCCGGCTACACGGAAGTCGCCACCGTGCAGGACCTGGAGCACCGCGACCGCGTCTCCCTGGGCCGCAAGCCCGCATAGCCTGTAGGCGTTCCGCTATTCGCAAGGGGTGCGCAGGGATGTCGGGCGGGATCAGCCCACGTCGGCGACGTGGCTGGACGCCAGCTGGGGGAACCGCTCACGGATGGCCTGGCGTATGCCGGGCAGGTCCAAGCCGGCCATGCTCAGCACCTCGTCGCGCGTGCCGTGTTCGAGGAAGACGTCTGGAAGGCCGAGGTGCAGCATTGGCAGGCCGATGCCGAGCGCGCTCAGGCACTCGGCCACCGCGGAGCCGGCGCCGCCGGCCACGGCGTTGTCTTCGAGCGTGACGAATGCCGTGTGGGTCTTCGCCAGCGCCTGCAGCAGGGTCGCGTCCAGCGGCTTGATGAAACGCATGTTGACCAGGGTGGCATCCAGCTCGGCGGCAATTTCGGCGGCGGTCGACAGCATGGTGCCGAAGCTCAGGATGGCGAGCGTGTGGCCGCGCCGCCGCAGCTCCGCCTTGCCGATGGGCAGGGTATCGAGTGCGGCGTGTACCGCGACCCCGGGGCCGGTGCCGCGCGGATAGCGCACCGCCGCCGGACCGTGGTAGCGGAACGCGGTGGTGAGCAGCATGCGGCATTCGTTCTCGTCGGCCGGCGCCATGACCAGCATGTTCGGCAGGCTGCGCAGATAGGAAAGGTCGAAGCTGCCGCAATGGGTCGGGCCGTCCGGGCCGACCACGCCAGCGCGGTCGATGGCAAAGGTGACGTCGAGGTTTTGCAGCGCCACGTCGTGGATCACCTGGTCATAGGCACGCTGCAGGAAGGTGGAATAGATCGCCACCACCGGCTTGGCACTCTCGCAGGCCATGCCTGCGGCGAGCGTCACCGCGTGTGGTTCGGCGATGCCCACGTCGAAGTAGCGTTGCGGGTATTCCTGCGAGAAGCGCACCATGCCGGAGCCTTCGCGCATCGCCGGGGTGATGCCCATGAGCTGGTCGTCGGCGGCCGCCATGTCGCACAGCCAGTCGCCGAACACGTCGGTGTAGGTGGGCGCGCGCGCCGCGGCCTTCTTCACCACGCCGGCGTCGGGATCGAACGGACCCACCGCGTGATAGGCGATCTGCGCGTGTTCGGCCGGCGCGTAGCCCTTGCCCTTGGTGGTGACCACGTGCAGCAGCTGCGGGCCGGGCAGGTTTTTCACCGTGCGCAGCGCCTGCAGCAGCTGCGGCAGGTTGTGGCCGTCGATCGGGCCGGTGTAGTGGAAGCCCAGCTCCTCGAACAAGGTGCTGGGCACGAACAGGCCCTTGGCGTGTTCTTCCCAGCGCTTGAACAGGCGGCCAAACAGGGAGTGCTTGGGGATGGCGCGCTTGGCCTGTTCGCGCAGCGCGTTCAGGTGCCGGTTGGCCATGGCCCGCGCCATCATCTTGGCCAAGGCGCCGACGTTCTTGCTGATCGACATGCCGTTGTCGTTGAACACCACCAGCATGTTCGGCTCGACGTCGCCGCCGTGGTTCAGCGCCTCGAAGGCCATGCCGGCGGTCATCGCGCCGTCGCCGATCACGGCCACGACCTTGCGTGTGTCGCCACGGTGCTGCGCGGCAATGGACATGCCCAGCGCCGCGGAAATGGAGGTCGAGGAATGGCCGACGCCGAAGGTGTCGTACGGGCTCTCGTCGCGCCGTGGGAACGGGGCGAGGCCGCCCTTCTTCTTGATCGTGGTGATCCGTTCGCGGCGGCCGGTGAGGATCTTGTGCGGGTAGCACTGGTGGCCCACGTCCCATACCAGGCGATCGGCCGGCGTGTCGAACACGCGGTGCAGGGCTACGGTGAGCTCGACCACGCCGAGGCCGGCGCCGAAGTGCCCGCCCGAGCTCGCCACCGATTCGATCAGGTAGGCGCGCAGTTCGTCAGCCACGGCGGGTAGCTCGGCGTCAGGCAGGCGGCGCAGGTCGGCCGGGGTGTCGATGAGTGCCAGGTGGGGGTAGCGGACGGGATCGGTCATCGCGGTATTGTTGGTCGCAGCGCCCGGCCGGGCAAGCGTGGGATTGTGAACGCGTCGCGGCTGGGCGCCGCATCAGGCGGCGGCAGGCCGCCGGTCGCGCGGCAGGCGGCTGACCAGGAACTCCATCTGGTCGGCCAGGATGTTGCGGTTGGACAGGATCAGGTGCTCCACCCAGCTTGGCCGGTAGGGTATGGCCAGCAGCGGCATGTGCGCCTCCTGCGGGGTGCGGTTGCTCTTGCGCAGGTTGCAGCCCAGGCAGGCGCTGACCACGTTCTGCCACTCGTCGCGGCCGCCCTTGGACACCGGCAGCACGTGGTCGCGGGTGAGCTCGCTGCGGACAAACTGGTTGCCGCAGTACAGGCACATGAAGCGGTCGCGCGCGAACAGTGCCGTGTTGCTCAGCGTCGGTGCCGGGTCGATGGCCAGGTCGCGGCAACGCCCGGTGCTGGCGATGATCGGGTGCAGGTGCAGTTGGCTTTGCGTGCCGTGCAGGCGGTTGTAGCCGCCACGTACCAGCAGGCACGGGTCGCCCAGCGTCCAGGCCACTGCGTCGCGCACGTACAGGCATACCGCGTCCTGCCAGCTGATCCAGTCCAGGACATGGCCGGCAGCGTCCAGGGACAGCACCCGGGTCGCATTCAGGCTGACAGGATGGCGTATCTCGATCGACATGGGCCTCGGCTCTCCGCACCCGCACCAACTGCCCCAGCATAGTGAAGAATAAAGGGGACGTGGCAAATTAAGCCACCAGAACGTCCCGGGCTCGCGTAGACGTCTGGCGGCTTAATTTGCCACGTCCCCTTTATTCTTTATTCCCCACACGGACGGTGAGGCTCTGCGCGGCGGTGCCGACCGGACCCTGGATGTCGCTGAGCACGGAGAAGGTTTCGCCAAGCCCGCTCGGGCCGAAGCTGACGCGGGTGTCGAAGCCGACCCAACCGGCTTCCGGCTGGCGGAGGAAGTGCACGGTGAGGTCCACGTTGGCGAAAAACACATCGCCGGGCCGCTCGCGGACGGCAAGCCCGTTCGCGGTGTCGACCAGCTTCAGGAAACCGGCAACCGGCGGGTCGGCTTCCCCGGCGACCAGCGGATAACGCGTGCGTATCCAGCTGCGGCCGCGGCCGGGTCGGGCGTCCGCGGCCCGGCGTGCTTCCAGCGAGGCCACGAAGCCACCGTCCCAGATGGCCGACATGGTCAAGGCCTGCATGTCCCCGGGGGCCGGCAGCGCGCCCCATTCGAGGCCGCGCACCCGCTTGGTGTCCGTGCTGGCGAGGCGCCAGATGCGCGCGCGGATGCTGGTCCGCTCGCCATGCCGCATGCTGGCCTCGACCAGCTCGATAGTGCGGCCGGGGCGAATGACTTGCACGTCAATGGTGAACTCGCCGGATTGGATCACCCCAAGCACGTCGAAGGAGGCGCGGGACACCAGCTTGTCGTTCGGCAGGCGGCGTTCCACCTCGGCCAGCAAAAGGCCGGACGCCGGCGCCAGGTGCTGCTCCCCGGGCTGCCAGGCACCCTGGGAGTGCGCCGTGGAGATGAAGCGGTGCTCGTCGCGGCGCACGTAGAACGCATCCGGGCAGACGTCATCTCCTTGGCCCAGATGGCGGTTTTCTGCAGCAGGCATGGGTGGAGTCTAACCCGGCGTCGAATTCGTTGTAATAAAGGGGACGTGGCAAATTAAGCCGCCAGACGCCTCCGCAAGCCCGGGACGTTCTTGCGGCTTAATTTGCCACGTCCCCTTTATGGCCTGACAGCACTGACCGCGCGCTGATATAGTCACGCGCTGACATAGACCCGACGCCGGGTTTTGGAGGGGCGCCATGCCGGTGGCCTCGGTCTGGCGGGGCAGAGGTACGTGACGTGGCAGAAGTCATTTTCTACGAACATCCGGTCCCGCTCCATCGCAGCGAGCACAAGGATCTGCGCCTGCGTGGCACGGGCAACGTGAAATTTGCCATGAACACGCATTCGGTGCCGCTGACCGGTGCCGAGTTCCCGCTCGCCGCGCGCGACCTGCTGATCGTGTTTGGCGGCAATTCTGTCGAAGATGCCGGTCCGATCGCGCTGCTTGGCCTGCGCCAGAACGAGAACCTGTTCATCGATGCCGACGGGCAGTGGGAATCGAACGTGTACATGCCGGCCTTCGTGCGGCGTTACCCGTTCGTGCTGGCCGAGAAGCCTGCCAACGCCGACGGTACGCCGCAGACCGAAGACCTCACCGTGTTCCTGGACGACAAGTACGAAGGATTCGGTCACGCCGATGGCGATCGCCTGTTCAACGAGGACGGCAGCGACAGCGAGCTGTTGGCCAACGCGGTGAAGTTCCTCGGCGAGTTCCAGCAGAACATCGAGCGCACGCGCTGGTTCATGCGTCAGCTGGCCAAGCACGACCTGCTGGAGCCGCGCAACGTGCACCTGGAAAAGGCCGGCAAGGAGGGCGAGGAGCCGCGTTCGATCAACCTCAACGGCTTGTTCGTGGTGAACGAGGAAAAGCTGCGCGCGCTGGACGAGAAGACCGCCCAGGAATTCGCCCGCGATGGCGTGTTCGGCTGGATCTACGCCCACCTGCTGTCGCTGTCGAACATCGACCGCTTGACCCAGCGCCTGGAGCGCCGCGAGCTGGCCGAGGCCGCGAACACCAGCAAGCAGTGAGTCCACGCGCGGCCGGCGCAACCTGCGCCGGTTCCGCCACGCGACTGCCGCTCATGGCGCCTTCGCGCCGCCCATGCCGGGCGGCCAACTCAGCATGGCCTGCAGCCGCTGCTTGCCGTCGAGCTGGAACACCAGGCTGAGCTCGAGCACCTGCGCCGCGGCGCGGGCCAGGGCCAGGCCGAGACCGGCGTGCGCGGCGTGGGGCAACTGCTTGCGCCAGAAGCGCTGGCCCAGTTTGGCCAGGTCGGCCACTTCCAGGCCGGGCGCCGCATTGTCGATGCACACGCAGTCCCGCTCCAGGCGCAGTGTGACCACGTCGCCGCGCGGCGCGTAGCTGCAGGCGTTGGCCAGCAGATTGCCGATGACCACCTCCAGCAAGGCCGGATCGGTACGCAGGCGGCGCGGCTGCGGAAACTCGCCGCGCAGTTGTACGCCACGCGCCGCCGCGGTTGCCTGCTGGCGTTGCAACTGGTGTTCCAGCCAGGGACCGAGCGCCAGATCCTGCCAGTCCGGGGACTCGATGCGGGATTGCAGCCTGGTCAGCAGCAACAGCGCGGTCACCGTGGCCTCGAGTTCGGCGCCGATGCTGCCGACTTCGGCGAGTACGTCCGGCAGGCTGCGGCCGCTCGGGTAGCGCGTTTCCACTTCGGCCAACGCGCGCAGTTCGGCCAGGCGCGTGCGGGTTTCGTGCGCCAGCCCGCTGGCAAACTGGCGTTCGTTGGCCAGGCCGGCATCCATGCGCGCCAGTACGTCGTTGAAGCGCGCCACCAGCGGATCGAGCTCGCGCACGCCGGTTGGCGCCAGGCGTTGGCCAGGCACATTGGGCCCGATGCCGCGCATGCGCTCGATCAGTACCCCCATCGGGCGCAGGCCGTGATGCACGATGAGCGGCACCACCACCAGCGCGATGAGCAGGGCCAAGGCCGGACTGAGCAGCAGGATCCAGTCGATGGTGCCCAGCAGCTCGTCCATGGCGTGGCGATCCTGGGCAAACAGCATCACGCAAGTACCTGGCGTGCCGGGGCCGGTGGTGGCGGCGGACGCAGCCACGGGCGTATCCGTCCCGTCGCCTGGACCTGGTGCCGCGACAAAGCCGAATTGCACGAACACCAGATGGGTATGCTTGTGGTGCACGGTCTTGAAGCGCGGTGTCAGGGGCGCGTCGTCCGCCCAGTCATGCGGACGGGTCGGCAAGGGTGGGCTGCTGCGCAGCGGCGGCATGCCGGGGCACTGCACCTCGTAATAGGTGGGATCGGTGCCGTTGAGGGCATGGCTCGGCGTCGGCAAGCGCTCGCGCAGGGGCGCCTGCGCTTCCATCTGGACGGCCGTACGCAAGGTCAGGGCCCGGGTCAGCAGGTTTTGCTCGAAGCGGTTCTGCATGGCGTGGTCGATGCGCCAATCCATCCACTTGGAACCCGCGCCCAGGACCACCAGGCTGATCAACACGAGCAGCAGGGTGATCCGCGCCGACAGGGAAGCTGGCCGGGGCAAGCCGCGCATCACGCGATCAGGTAGCCGGCGCCGCGACGGTTTTCGATCACGGCCGGCAACCCGGCCGCATCCAGCTTGCGGCGCAGGCCGAAGACCAGCACCTCCACGCTGCGGTCGGAGACCTCGGTATCGCTGCCGGCGGTGCGCTCGAGCAGTTCGAGGCGGCTGAACACGCGGCCACGATGGCGCAGCAGCACGCCGAGCAGGGAAAACTCGCGCGGGGTGAGCGGCAAGGGCTGGCCGTCCACCAGCGCGCTGCGCGCACGCGGATCCCAGACCAGGTTGCCGTGGCGCAGGACTTCGGCCTGCATCTCCTGCGGACGCCGTGCCAGTGCATGCAGGCGCGCCACCAGTTCGTCGAAGGCAAAGGGCTTGACCAGGTAATCGTCCGCGCCGGCATCCAGTGCGCCAATGCGGTCGGCGACGCGATCGCGAGCCGACAGTACCAGCACGCGCGGGCGCCGGCCGCCGCCAGGCAGCTGCCGCAGCACGGCGAGGCCGTCGCGCCTGGGCAGCATCAGGTCCAGGACCACCAGCTCGTATTCGTAGGCGTCCAGGAAGTTGCAGGCCAGCACGCCGTCGGCGGCGGCGTCGACGAGGAAGCCGGCTCCTTGCAGGCCGTGCTGCAGGGTCTGGCGCAAGCGTTCGGAGTCTTCTACCAGCAGCAGTTTCATGTGTGGCGTTCCCGTGGACCAGGCCCAGTGTCGCGCACCAGGGGCCTCGCGGATACAGTGGTGGTACGAAAGAAAGGCCTAAGCGAGCGCCATTAGAGTGCCGGCATGCCCCAGTCTCTCCATCACCGTGCCATGCTCCACGTGCCGGCCGGCTTGGCCGTTTCTACGGCTTGGTCGTGGCCTGGTGTGCGGTTGGCCATGATCTGGGTTGTGGGGTCGGCACTGGGCGCGTGTGCCACCTATGCGTCGCTGCCGCTCGGCCGCGCCGACGGTGCGGCGGCGGTCGGTGAGCTCAGCGCACCGGTCGCGGACATGGCGCTGCCGGGGCTGGCGCCGCACCGCTTCGACCCTGCCGACGGGCTGGATGTGACCGAGGTCGCCATGCTCGCGGTAGCCAACAGCCCGACGCTCAAGCTGGCACGGGATGACCTGGGGGTCGCGCAGGCGCAGGCGTTCGCGGCCGGCCTGCTGCCCGATCCGCAGCTGGGCCTGGGCGCGGACTTCCCGCACCACTCCGGGCCGGGCTTGACCACTGCATTCAACCTCGGCATCAGCGAGGACATCACGGCGTTGCTCACGCGCTCCTCGCGCAAGGCCGAAGCGCGCAGCCACGTCGAGCAGGTGAATCTGGACCTGCTGTGGGCGGAATGGCAGACGGTAACGCAGGCGCGCCAGCTGTTCGACCAGGTCACCTCGCTACGCGCGCAGCAACATCGACTGCAGGCGGAGGCGGACGCGCTGGCGCCGGTGGATCGCTACGTGCAGATGGCGCTGCAAGGCGGCAACCTCACCTACGACACGGCCAGCGCCGGGCTCAACGCCGGCGCCGATGTACGCAAGCGCCTCGGCGACACGGCGGTGCAACTGCACCAGGCCGAGGGCGATCTGCACGTGTTGCTGGGGCTGGCGTCCAGTGCGCCGATCGACCTGGTGGGCAGCGCCGAGCCCGCGCAACCCACCACGGCGCAAATCCGGCAGGCGCTGGCCGACCTGCCCGCGCGCCGGCCGGACCTGCTCGCGCTGCAAGCCGGCTATGCCGCGCAGAACGCCGCCCTGCGCGGCGCCATCCTGGCGCAGTTCCCGGCGCTGACGCTGGGCTTCAACACTGCCCGCGACACCAGCGCCATCTACACCAAGGGCTTCAGCATCGGCATTAACCTGCCGCTGTTCGACCGCAACCGCGGCAACATCGCGATCGAGCGTGCCACCCGCGTGCAGCTCAAGGATGCCTACGAAGAGCGGGTGCTGACCGCTCGCAGCGACGTGCAGCGGCTGCAGGCCGACCTGGCCACGCTGGATCGCCAGCGCGCGCAGCTCACCGCCCACGTACGCCAGCTTGATGCCGCCCGCCGCGCGGCCGAACAGGCCTGGCGCGAGCAGTTGCTGGACTGGCCTACCTACCTGGCCATACGCAGCAACGTGCTCAGCGCCGATCTCGACCTGCTCGACTTTCGCCAGCAGCAAGCCCGGGCGGCAATTGCGCTGCAGGCACTGCTGGGCAATACCGACATCCCCGTAGCCAGGAAACCCGCGTCATGACCAGCCGCCTGATCCCGTACCTCGGCACCCTGGTCGTGTTTGGCCTGCTTGCCGGCTGTGGCGGTGGCGCGGACACGCCCACGGCCACCGATGACAGCAACACGGTGACCGTCAGTACCGCGCTGCCGCGGCAGCAGATCTTCCACGACACAATCGAGGCCGTCGGTACGGCGTTGGGCGACCCGCATCGCGCACGCAGCTTGAGCCTCGCCTATGGCGGCCAGATCATGCGCGTGACGACCAGTGCGGGGCAGAGCGTGCAGCGCGGCCAGCCGCTGCTGACGATCAATGCCGATCCGGCCACGCGGCAGGCGTACCAGCAGGCGCAGGCGGCGTTGGGGCTGGCGCGCGGCGACTTGCAGCGCACCGAAAAACTCGCCGCGCAGCGGCTGGCCACGCAGTCCCAGGTGGCCGCTGCACGCAAGGGCCTGGCCGATGCGCAGGCGGCGCTGGACGCCCAGCAAGCGATCGGCGGCGGCAGCGCCAGCCACGCGGTCACGGCGCCGACCGACGGCGTGGTGACCGCGTTGCGGGTGGGCCTGGGCGAGCGCGTGGCGGCCAACGCGCCGCTGCTGGACTTCATGCCGGCGCACGCGCTGGTGGCGCAGCTCGGCGTGCAGCCGGAGAGCGGCGGGAAGCTGAAGGCGGGCATGCCGGTGCAATTGAAGAGCGTCTACGGGCCGGGCGAAACCTTCACCGGCACCCTGCAGATGATCGGCCAGTCGATTGATCCGCAGACCCACCTGCTGCCCGCGCAGGTCGAATTGCCGGCCAGCGCTGGTGCCAAGCTGGTGGCTGGTGCGGCCGTGACAGCGCAGATCGATGCCAGCGATTTCCAGGCGTGGGCCGTGCCGCGCGATGCGGTGTTGCATGACGAGCAGGGTGATTATCTGTTCCAGGTCCACGACGGCCATGCCAAACGCGTCGACGTGACGCTGCGCAGTCCCGACGGCACGATCGTCGGCGTGCAGGGACCGGTCGATCCACAGGCGCCAATCGTGGTGCTCGGCGTCTACGAACTCGGCGACGGTGACGCGGTAGCGGTCAGCACGCAGAAGAGTGGCGCCAGCCGGCCAGCCGCGGCGACTGCCACGGCTGCCGCCATGCCGGCTCCGGCCAGCGCGGGTTCGGCGCAGTGAACTTCAGCCTATGGATGCAGCGGCATCGCCGCTCGCTGCTGTTCCTGGTCTTCATGCTGGCCATGGGCGGCATCGCCAGCGCGTTCTTCATGCCGGTGGCGCTGTTTCCCAACGTCGCCTTTCCCCGGGTGCAGATGACCATCGATGCGGGCGACCGGCCGGCCGACCAGATGGCGATCCAGGTGACCACGCCGGTCGAGGTGGCGGTGCGCCGCGTGCGCGGCGTGCGCGATGTGAAGTCCACCACCAGCCGCGGCAGCGCCGAGATCGAGGTGAGCTTCGATTGGGGCTTCGACATGAACGCGGCGCTGCAGGAGATCAACGGTGCCGCCGGCCAGGTGCTGGCGCAGTTGCCTGCCGGCACGCAGCTGAGCACCCGGCGCATGGATCCCACTACGTTTCCCGAGCTCGGTTACAGCCTGCGCTCGCATACGCTCTCGCCGAGCGACCTGCACGACCTGGCCCAGTACCGGCTGCGGCCGCTGCTCAGCGCCATCACCGGCGTCGCCCACGTCGACGTGCAGGGTGGCGAGGTCGCCGAATTCCACGCCGACGTCGACCCGGCCAAACTGCGCGAGCGGGACCTGAGCCTGGCCGACGTCACCACCGCGGTGGGCAACGCGGCCACGATCCAGGCGATGGGACGCGTGTCGGACCATTACAAACTGTACCTGCTACTGGCCAACAACCAGCCGACTACGCTCGCGGCCCTGGGCAACATCGTGGTGCGGGCGGTGCCGGGCGGCGTCATCCGCCTCAAGGATGTGGCGCGGGTCAGCCTCAGCCACGTGCCGCAGTGGATCCGGGTCAATGCTGACGGCCAGAACGCGGTGCTGCTGCAGATCTACCAGCAGCCCGGCGGCAACAGCGTGCAGATTGCCAGGGACGTGAAGCAGAAACTGGCTGACTACGCGCCGCAGCTGCCCGCGGGCGTGCACATTGCCAACTGGTACGACCAGACCCAACTGGTGACGGCGGCCGCCAGCAGCGTGCGCGACGCGATCCTGATCGGCATCGTGCTGGCCGGGTTGATCCTGTTCGTGTTCCTGCGCAACACGCGGGTGATCCTGATCGCGCTGCTCGTGGTGCCGGCCGTGCTGGCGATCACCATGCTGCTGCTGTCGGTGCTGGGCATGAGCTTCAACATGATGACCCTGGGCGGCATGGCGGCGGCGGTCGGCCTGATCATCGACGACATCATCGTGATGCTGGAACACATCATGCGCCGGGTCGGCGGCGGCGCCGGCGAGATCCACGAGCGTGTGGCCGGGGCGGCTTGGGAATTCACCCGGCCGCTGACCGGTTCGAGTGCCGCCACCGTCATCATCTTCCTGCCGCTGGCGTTCTTGACCGGCGTGACCGGTGCCTTCTTCAAGGCGCTGTCGCTGACCATGGCCAGCGCGCTGATCATTTCCTACCTGCTGACCTGGGTCGCGGTGCCGCTGCTGGCCGAGCGCTTTCTCGACCGGAAACATCTTGCTGAGCCCGAACAGGGCCGCTTCACCCGCCGCATGATGGCCGGCTACCAGGGCGCGCTGGCGCGCGGACTCAAGCGGCCGTGGCTGGTGCTGGTGATCATCGTCCCGCTGCTCGCCCTGGGTGGCCTGGCGTATACCCAGGTCGGCTCCGGCTTCATGCCGAAGATGGACGAGGGCGGTTTCATCCTCGACTACCTGTCGCCACCGGGCACCTCGCTGGAGGAAACCGACCGCCTGCTGCGCCAGGTCGAAACCATCATTCGCGCCAATCCCTACGTCGACACTTATTCGCGGCGCACCGGCCTGCAGCTGGGCGGCGGCTTGACCGAAGCGAACAATGGCGACTTCTTCGTGCGCCTGAAGAATGGCTCGCGCCCCTCGACTGAAGAGGTCATGGAGCAGGTGCGCAGCGAGGCGGAAAAGCAGGTGCCGGGCCTGGATGTCGACGTGGCGCAGTTGATGGAGGACCTGATCGGCGACCTGGTCGCGGTGCCGCAGCCGATCGAGGTGCAGCTCTCCGGCGCCGACGCCGACACGCTGAACGCCACTGCGAAAAAAGTCGCCGCGAAAATCGCCAAGATCGATGGCGTGGTCAGCGTGCTCGACGGCATCAACCCGGCCGGCGATGCGCTGACCATCAAGGTGGATGCAACGCGGGCCGCACTCGAGGGGCTCGACCCGGTCAGCGTCACCGACCAGGTCGCGGCGGCAGTCGACGGCACCGTCGCCGCCAGCATGCCGGAAGGCGACAAGCTGGTGGGCGTGCGCGTGCGGCTGCCGGATAGCGCGCACCAGCGCATCGAGCAGGTCGAGCAGTTGCTGATACGCGCGCCCGATGGCCACATGCTGCCGCTGTCGCGGGTGGCCACCATCACCCAGGTGCAGGGCCAGCCGGAGATCACGCGGATCAACTTGAAGCGCACGGTTTCGGTGACCGGCCGCCTCAGCGGTCGCAGCCTGGGTGCGGCTGTTGCCGACGTGAAACAGGTGATGAGCACCAAGGGGCTGTTGCCGAAGGGCGTGGTCTACCAGTTGGGTGGCACCTACCAGCAGCAGCAACAGGCGTTTCGCGGGCTCATGATCGTAATGGCGGCGGCGATCGCGCTGGTGTTCACCCTGCTGCTGTTCCTGTACGAGAGTTTCCGCGTGGCGATCGTCGTCTTGCTCATGCCCTTGCTTGCCGTTCCCGCCGTGTTCGTGGGGCTGTGGGTGACCGGCATCGAGCTCAACATCTCGGCGATGATGGGCATGACCATGATCGTGGGCATCGTCACCGAGCTGGCGATCTTCTTTTTTTCCGAGCTGCAGCAGGCCGAGCGCGAGATGGACCTGCATGATGCCCTGCATGCGGCCGGCGAACACCGCACGCGACCGATCCTGATGTCGACCCTGGCGGCGATCCTGACCCTGCTGCCGCTTGCACTGGCGTGGGGCCAGGGCTCGCAGATGCAACAGCCGCTGGCGATCGCCATCATCTCCGGCATGCTGGTGCAGCTGCCGCTGGTGCTGCTGGTGATGCCGGTGCTGTATGCCCTGCTGCGCCGCCGCCCAGCCGCTCCGGGGGCCGCACCCGCCACGCCGTCAGCGCAGGCCTGAGTCCATACGCCTGCGTATCGGGCGCCGGCGGCCGATACGCTCGCAGCCAAGTCTCGATACCGCGGAGAACGGTTGCACCCGCGGGTTTGGCAGGCCTGTTGCTTGGCTTGGTGCCATGAACGATGCCGCCTACGACATCTCCCACCTGCTGGCGCTCGATGCGGAGTCGCTGGTTGCGGGGCCTTCCGCCAAGGCCGGCCAGTCGGCGCCGCCGACGCGGACGGTGCCGCGGCAGTTGACGGCGACCGAAGTGGAGGATGCGCTGTCGCGGGAGTTGATGCTCACCGCGGAATTCCACGAAGCGCTGATCCAGCAATACCTGCGCACCAAGGACAATCCGTTTCAGGACGTTCCGGGCGTGGCCGGCTCTTAGCGCCCATCGATGTCCGGCCGTGCCTGACCTCAACCCACTCGATCTCCTGGTCCAGGCCGCTCACGTCACCTCGTGCTGCCGCGGATGGGCCAAAGTTGCCGTTCTGTGACACCGCGCACATTTTGCAAGGCCGTCGCCGCCCAACGGCGGACTGCGCGGGCAGGCCCGAACACGAAAAACCCGGGGCTGGCCCGGGTCTTTCGTGTTGCATTGCCGCAGCGCTTGCACTGCCGGCTGGCGCCTGGATCCGCGCAGCGGGCAGGTACCGGTGCGGCTGTCAGCTGGTCAGGACGACTGGCCCATGCTGTTGCTGGTGCTGGAGGCACCCGTGGAATCCACGGTCAAGGCCACGCGGCGGTTGTCCGCGCCCTGGTCACGCGTGGCGCCTTTGGTGACCTGGCGATCGCTGTCCTTGCCGTAGCTGACGGCGCGGACCTGGTCGGCATTCAGCCCGCTGCTTACCAGGAAGTCACGCACTGCGGTCGCGCGCTCCATGCCGAGTTTCTTGTTGTAAGCGCGTGAGCCGGCCGGGTCGGTAAAGCCTTCCACGGTGATCAGCACGTTGGGGTGGTACTTGCTGATGGTCTGTGCAAAGTCCTGGAGCGCCGGCTTGTCCTGCTCGTTCAGTTCGGCACTGTTGAACGCGAAGTGGGCCACGGTGTCGACGTTGACGCGCCCCTGCATGGCGGTGATGGCCGCGTCATACTTGGAGAACTGTGACGCCATTTGCTGCTTGATCGAATCGATCTCGCTCTGCTGGGTCTTCAGGGTGTTGCCCTGTTCCTGCACCGTCTGCTGCAGCTGCTGGAAATCGACCTGTTTCACGTACTGCGAGCAGCCAGCCAGCCCCAGTGCTGCGAAACCTGCCGCCAAGACCGCCATGCGTGTCATTTTCATGTTCATCGTGCTCTCCAAGCTGTTTGCTCACGTGGCTGACAGCACGGCGCAAGCGGGAGGGTGGAAATCGTCAAGGTGCTGTCGCGTTTGAACCTACCGTATTCGGGCCGCCAGCACACCCCGCGTTCGAATTCCCGTCGAGCCTTCGTTCAGTTTCAGGGACTGTACGCGTGCGCGCGTCGCCCTGCCGTGCAGGCGGTGTGCAGATGGCGTGAAGGACGTCCAGACGTTTGGGCGTGCGCGTGGCACATGCACGGGCGCGCGGCTCAGTCGATGTCGGGCAGGCTGGCCACCCCGGCCTCGATGGCCGCCTGATGGCCCAGGCAACGTGGCAGGATGCGAGTGAAGTAGAACTGCGCGGTGTCGCGTTTGGCCTTCTGGAACGCAGCGGTCTGCTGCCCCGATCCGGCGGCGGCCACGCTGCGCGCCCACAGGTAGGCGAAGGTGATGTAGCCGGAGTAGTACAGGTAATCCACGGCGGCGGCGCCGACTTCCTCGGCATCGGCCTGTGCCTGCGCGGCCAGCCTGGTGGTGAGGTCCGCCCATTTCTTGCTCATGTCGGCAAGTACGGCGATGAACGCCGCGAGTTGCGGGTCATCGTGGTGTCGGGCGCAGAACGCACCGATCTCGGCGACGAAGCGCTTGAAGCCGGCGCCCCGCAGCTTCAGGATCTTGCGCCCCAGGAGATCCGCGGCCTGGATGCCGGTGGTGCCCTCGTACAAGGTGATGATGCGTGCATCGCGCACGAATTGCTCCATCCCGTTCTCGGCAATGTAGCCGTGCCCGCCGTAGATTTGCAGCGCTTCCTTGGTGGACTCCTGGGCCAGCTCGGTGACCAGCGCCTTGGCGATGGGGATGAGGAACGCCACCAGGTCGCCGGCGGCCTGGCGCGCCGCCGCGTCTTCGGCGCGAGCCTCGATGTCGCGCTGCAGCGCCGTATACAGCACCAGCGCGCGCGACCCTTCCACGAACGCGCGCTGGGTCAGCAGCATGCGCCGTACGTCGGGTTGTGCCAGCAGCTTGTCGGCCGGCAGGTCGGGGTAGCGCGGGCCGGATGCCGCCCGTGACTGCAGCCGTTCGCGTGCATAGGTGAGGCTGTTCTGCCAGGCCCGCTCGGACAGCGCCAGGCCTTGTACGCCGACCGAGAGGCGGGCCGCGTTCATCATGGTGAACATGGCTGCCAGGCCCTTGTGCGGTTGGCCGATCATGTAGCCCACGGCGCCGTCGAAATTCATCACGCAGGTCGAACAGGCGTGGATACCCATCTTGTGTTCGATGGCGCCGGCAGTCACCGGGTTGCGCTCGCCCAGGCTGCCGTCAGCATTCGCCTTGAACTTGGGCACGATGAACATGGAGATGCCGGCGCTGCCGGGTGGCGCGTCGGGCAGGCGCGCCAGCACGAGGTGCACGATGTTTTCCGTCAGGTCGTGCTCGCCGGCGCTGATGAAGATCTTGGTGCCGCTGAGCCGGTAGGTCGCGTGGCCTTCGGCGTCGGGGCCGGCGGGTTCGGCCCGGGTCTTCAACAGGCCGAGGTCGGAGCCGGCCTGCGGCTCGGTCAGACACATGGTGCCGGTCCAGCGGCCTTCGATGATGGGGCGCATGAAGCGTTCGCGCTGCCACTCCTCGCCATGCATTTCCAGCGCGTGCGTGGCGCCTTCGGAAAGCAGCGGATAGAGGCTCCAGGCAAGGTTGCCCGACTGGAAGATTTCCGTGGTGGCAATACCGAGCACCAGGGGCAGGGCCTGGCCGCCGTAGCGCTCCGGGTTGGTCAGGCTGGTCCAGCCGCCTTCGGCAAACTGGGTGAAGGCGTGCTTGAAGCCGCGCGGGGTAGTGACGGCGTGGGTCTCAGGATCGAATTGGCAGCCCTCGGCATCCGCCGGGGCGTTGGTCGGCGCCAGCACCTGTTCGCTGAGCTGCGCGGCACCTTCCAGCACCGCATCGAAGATGCCGCGCGTGTGCTCCTCGCCCCCACGCAAGCCTTGCAGGGTCTGTTCCACGCCAAGCACGTCGAACAGGACGAAGCGCAGGTCCTCGAGGGGGGCAGTGTAGGCGGTCATGCGACGTTCTCCGATAGCGTGGGAGCCTGGCCAACGAGCTCAGCGATAGGTGTTGGCGATACCCGGCACCGGCGACAGCCAGTCCGTGCCGTGGAAGGGGAAATCATGCGGCTTCTTGGCCTGTTCCGGCGTGGCCGTCACGCTGCCGCTCACCTGGTATTCCAACGCGCCGGCGCTGCCCTTGGCCGCAATGGCCTGCAAGGCCTGCGACATGTTGACGGTGGGCAGCACGGTCAAGCTGATGACGTCGCCGGCCAGCTCCGGGATGGAGCGCTTGAACGCGGAATGCAGCCGTACCGGGATTTCCTTGCCGATGCGCAGTTGCCCGCTGAGTGCGGTGAAGTCCATCCCGGTATAGCTGTTGTTCTGGATGCGCAACGTGAGTTGCCACTGTCCGTCCGGTCTCACCACGAGCTGCTGGATGCTCACCTGCGGCGGGAAAATGCTCTTGCGCGGCGGCCCGCAACCCAGGAGCGCGCCGCCTAGGAGCACCAGCAGCAGGCATTGCAGCAGTCGTCGCATGGCCAAGTCTCGAGCAATGCATCGATACTAGCCGAGGCGGCCGGGCACTGTCATATGGGTGCAGGTTCCGCCGCCGCCCGCCAGGTGGGCCGGTGCATGTCTTGTCGATTGGGAGTTGGCGATGTCTTTGCAGTTTTCTTGGTTGCAACTGGACGTGTTTTCGGATCGCCTGTTTGCCGGCAATCCGCTGGCGGTGGTGCTGGATGCCGGCGCCCTGGATGCGGCGCAGATGCAGCGCATCGCGCGCTGGACGAATCTTTCCGAGACCGCGTTCCTGCTGCCGGTGACCGAGCCGGCGGCGGATTATCACGTGCGCATCTTTACGCCGCGCCAGGAGCTGCCGTACGCCGGGCATCCGAGCGTAGGTGCCGCGTATGCAGCGCTGGATGCCGGCGTGGTCGATGCCGGCAAACCGTGCCTGGTGCAGCAATGTGCCGCCGGCTTGCTGCCGGTGCAGGTCGAGGGCACGGGCGCAACGCGCATCGTCCACGTGCAGGCGCCCGTCGCGCGGCTGCGGGAACATGACGCCGCCGCCATGCAGCGCGTGGCCGCGGCCCTGGGCGCGCCGCTCGAGCCGGGCCGCTGGCGCGAGGTGGACAATGGTCCACGCTGGCTGGTCTGCGACCTCGGCCAGGCCGCCACGGTCCGCGCGCTGCAGCCGGATATGGCGGCGTTGGCGGCGCTGAGCATGGAATGGTCGGTGGTCGGTGTCTGCGTGTTTGGCCGTGAACACGATGGCCACGCGGCGATGGCGGTGCGCGCGTTCTGTCCGGCCGACGGCATCCCCGAGGATCCGGTGACCGGCAGCGCGAATGCGGCGATTGCCGCCTACCTGCAAGCGATTGGCGGCTTGGAGCAATACGGCCAGCTTTGGCGGGCGAGCCAGGGCCGCGAGATCGGTCGCGATGGTTACCTGCAAGTGCGGGTCGACCAGGGCAGCGGTGCGATCAGCGTGGGCGGCGCCTGCTGCATCGGCGTGCGCGGCGTGCTGCAGCTCGACGCGGTTTCCTGAGCTGATCCGCGCCAGCACTTGCTGTCCCCCTTCACCCACAAGGGAACTCCCTCGGGAGAGAGGGAAAGCGATGCTTGCCCGTTCAGCCGTGCCTATACCTTGCACGGCAGGCGCAATGCGACAATGCACGCAGAGTTTCCGGAGGAGACACGCATGTTGCCCGCGCAAGCACAGGTCCTGCCGACTGCGCCGGAGGACACGATCGTTGCCGAGAAGGTGCGCGCGGCCATCGACGTGCTGATCAACGGCGAGCATTTTCGCCACACCGGCGATCCGGACCTGCCGTTGCTGTGGTACCTGCGCGACGTGCTGCGCCTGACCGGCACCAAGATTGCCGGCGAGCAGGCCGGCACCGGTGCCGACCTGGTGTTGCTGGCCGGCAAGCCCGTTCCTGCCGCGAGCGTCAGCATCAAGGAATTGGCCGGGCGCGAAGTGCTCACCGTGGAAGGCCTGGCCGCCAACGACGGCACCCTGCATCCGTTGCAGCAGGCCTTCATCGACGAGGATGCGATCGGCTGCGGCTATTGCACGCCCGGATGGCTGATCTCGGGCGTCGCCCTGCTCCGGCGCAAGCCGCAGCCCACCGACGACGACATCGACCAGCTGCCCAACGTGTGCCGTTGCGGCTGCCAGACGCGCGTGCGCCGCGCGATCAAGCGGGCCGCGGCGGGCAAGGCCAACGTGGCATGAGCGCGGTGGACGGGCCGCTGCCGTATCTGCGCCTCTCTCGCCGACGCTTCCTCCAGGTGCTGGCGGGCGGCGCCGGCGTGCTGATGGTGGGCATCGGCCAGGCGCGCGCCGATGCGCCGCCGCTGCCTCCCGGCCTGCTCGGCGACAACTTCCATGCGCTTGGCGCCTACGTGCGCATCGACGCCGACGGCAACGTGCTGATTGGCGCACGCGACCCGGATACCGGCACCGGCGTGGCCACGTCCCTGCCGCTGATCATCGCCGAAGAGATGGACGCGGACTGGAACCGCGTCAGCGTGGTGCCGCTGGGTCTGGATGTCAGCGACGACAACGGCCAGCCGCGCTGGACCTATGGCCGCCAGCTTGGTGGGACCGGCACCTCGATTCCGGCGGCGTGGGCCGACTTGCGGCCGGTTGGCGCGCTGGTGCGCTGGATGCTGCTGCAGGCGGCGGCGACCCGGTTGGGCGTGAAGGCCGAGCGCCTGCGCTGCGAATCGGGCACGGTCATCGCGCCGGACGGCCGTCGCGTCACCTATGGCAGCCTGGCCGCCGCCGCCAGCAGTGTGGCCCTGCCCAGCCAGATGCCGCCGCTGAAGTCGCCACAGCAATATCGCCTGATCGGCCGCGATGCTGGTGATGTCGACGCCCGAACCATGGTGACCGGACAGCTGCGCTTTGCCATTGACGAGCGCCCCGGCGATTTCCTGATTGCCGTGCTGGCCCAGTGTCCATGGCCCGACGGCACGCTGGCCGAGCTCGACAGCAAGGACGCGCTTGCCGTCGACGGTGTGGCCAAGGTGCTGAGCATCGCCCCCGAACCCGGCTTGCCCTGGGGCAGCACGGCGATCGCGCCGGCCGTGGCCGTGTTGGCCACGAGCACCTGGGCCGCGCTGCAAGGCCGGAGCAAGCTCAAGCTGACGTGGAAGCCGGGCCCGAGTGCCAGCGAGGACAGCGGGGTGCTGGAGCAGCAGGCGGCCAAGCTGCTGGACGGCCAAACCGATCCCAGCATGCGCGTGCGCAACGATGGCGACGTGGAAACTGCCGGCAAGCATGCCGCGCGCCGCTTCAATGCCACCTACTTCCAGCCGTGGCTGGCGCATGCCACCGCCGAGCCGATGAATTGCATCGTGCGCCTGGACAAGGACCAGGCCCAGCTGGTGGTGCCCACGCAGGCACCGCAGCAGGCCTGGTCGGTGGTGCGGCGCCTGACCGGCCTGGCGCCGGCGCAGATCGGCATCCAAGTCCCGCGCGTGGGTGGCGGCTACGGCCGTCGCCTGGATCACGATTACGTGGCCGAGGCGGTGATGCTGGCCAAGGCGGTCGACAAGACCGTGTGCCTGTGGTGGTCGCGCGAGCAGGATCTGGCCCACGATTTCTACCAGCCCGGCTGCGTGCACAGCCTGCAAGCGATCGTCGACCGGCGGCGCAACGTGATTGCCTGGACCCAGCGCATGGCCAGTGCCTCGGCCACGGCGCACCGCGGGGTTCCCGACAGCCGCCTGTGGGCTTCGGAGCTGCGCGCCACACAAATGCCGGCCGCGTTGATCCCGAACTACCGCAGCGATTGGTATGCGCTGTCCAGCGCCATGCCGCGCGGACCTGCGTGCGGCGCCCCGGACGTGGCCAACGCCTTCGTGGTGGAGAGCTTCATCGACGAGATTGCGCACCAGCTGCGCGAGAACCCGCTGACGTTCAAGCTGCGCCTGCTGGGCGAGCCGCGCCAGTTGCCCCTGGGCGATGGCACGACGCTCGACATCGGCCGCCTGCGCCACGTCCTGGAACTGGTCGCCGAGCGCATTGGCTGGAAGGACTGGCTGCACAGCGTCAACGGACTGGGGCTCGCCTGCTGGCAGCTGGGTGGTGCCTATGTGGCGCATGCCGTCGAAGTGGCGGTGGATGGCGAGCGCCTGGTCATCCAGCGCGTGGTGTGCGCGGTGGATGTCGGCCGCGTCATCAACCCGCTGGGGCTGGCCGACCAGGTCGCCGGCGCGACGCTCGATGCCATGTCCAACGCCTTGAACCTGGCCATCACCTTCAAGGGCGGGCGCGTCCAGCAGCAGACCCTGGCCGATTACCCGTTGGCCACGATGGCGCAGTTGCCGAACGACGTCGAGGTCATCACCGTGCCCGGCAACCGTGCGCCGACCGGCGCGAGTTTCCTCGCCATGCCCAGCGCAGCGCCAGCCCTGGCCAATGCGATTTTCCGTGCCAGCGCCGTGCGCGTGCGCCGCCTGCCGCTGATGGCGGAGTGGGAGCGCCTGCGCTAGGAGCGCGCACGGCTTCTACCGCCCAGGCGCCTGGGGTGGCCGGTGCCGTGTGTTCAGCGCAGGCGCAGCAGCAGTTGCCCGATGCTGATCAGCACGATCAAGCTGCCGACCGCGACCAGCATTACGCGCTCGGGCAGGTGGCGCACCAGCCACGCGGCAAACGGCGCGGCGATCACCCCGCCGACGAGCAGGCCGAGCACGATCGACCAGTGGCCGATGCCGATATGCCAGGCCAGGGTGACCGCGACGCACACCGTCACCACGAATTCGGCGGTGTTCACCGTACCGATCGTGCGGCGCACGTTGCCACCGCGGGCCATCAGCGTGCTGGTGGCAATCGGCCCCCAGCCACCGCCGCCCATCGCATCCAGCGCGCCGGCGACCATGCCGAGCCATCCGGGGTGACGCACCTGATGGCGCGACAGGCGTTTGCCGAACGCGCGCAACAACACCATGGTGCCGAGTATCAGCAGGTAGGTGTTGATGAACGGGCGGATCGTCTCACCGGGCACGTTGGCCAGCAGTGTCGCGCCCAGGATGCCTCCGATCGCGCCGGGGATGGCCAGCTGCCGGAACAGTTTCCAGCGCACGTTGCCAAACCACGCATGCGCAGCGCCGGAGGCGCCCGTGGTGAATATTTCGGCGGTGTGCACGGTGGCACTGGCCACCGCGGGGGGCAAGCCGAGCGCCAGCAGGATCGAACTCGACACCAGGCCGTAGGCCATGCCCAACGCACCGTCGACCAGCTGCGCGAATAGCCCGATACCGACGAACGCGAAAAAGTAAGCCAGATCCATATTGCGCCTGCGTGCACTGCCCTCTGGCGGTCCATACGCGGCCGCCGGGGTGGTGGGGTTGCCCGTGTCTGGTGCCACTTTGCCACGCACGCGCGGCGCTGCCTATCGGCCGCGGCGGCGATTTTTACTTCGGACTTGGCGCGACCTAAACTGGATGAATCTGTTTGCGGAACGCCGCAAACCGCTTCCGAGATCCCGGGGTCATGCCATGTCTATCGTTCTTCGCGCGCCATATCTGTTGTTCCTCGGGGATGTACACATGCCGTCCGATGCCAAGACCGCGGCAGGTATCGCCTACTGGCGCCGCGAACTGTGCAGCGGGCAACTGCGTCTCCCCGGCTGCCAGGCCGATGTCGGTTTGCCCGACCTCAGCCTCGCGCAAGCCCGGGAACGTGGCGCGCAAAGCCTGATCATCGGTATTGCGCCGGTCGGCGGTGCCTTTGCCCCGCAGTGGCTGGAGTCCCTGCGCGAGGCGGCACGCCTGGGCCTGGACATCGTCAGCGGCATGCACGCCCCGCTGCGCGGGATTCCTGGTCTCGCGGAATTGGCGGCCGCGTCAGGCGCCCGCCTGATCGACGTGCGGGTGCCGCCTGGGCATCTGCCGGTGGGTACGGGGGCCAAGCGGCCCGGCCACCGCCTGCTGACGGTGGGCACCGATTGTGCGGTCGGCAAGAAATACACCGCGCTGGCGATCGATCGTGCGCTGCATGCGCGTGGCCGCGATTCCACGTTCCGTGCGACCGGGCAGACCGGGATCATGATTGCCGGTGGCGGCATTCCCATTGATGCGGTAGTCAGTGATTTTGTTGCCGGCGCCGCCGAGATGCTGTCACCGGCCAATGCTCCCGCGCATTGGGACATCGTCGAGGGGCAGGGCTCCTTGTTCCATCCGGGTTTTGCCGCGGTCACGCTCGGCCTGCTGCATGGCACGCAGCCGGATGCGCTGGTGCTGTGCCACGATCTGGCACGCAGCACGATCGAGGACCTGCCGGATTACCCCATCCCCCCGCTCGCGTCTTGCATCGCGCGCTACGTGGAAGCGGCGCAGCTGACCCATGCCGGCGTGCGCTGCATCGGCGTGGCCGTCAATGCCTCCGGCCTGGATGCGGCCGGGTACGCCCTGCAGCGTGCGGCGATCGAAGCGCAGACCGGCTTGCCGTGCGTCGACCCGATCCGGGACGGCGTCGATACCCTGGTGGATGCGCTGGATGCCGCCTTCGGCGCGGCGGGAGCGGCGGCATGAGCGCGCCGCGATTCGAAGCGCTCAGCATGCATGTCGCGATCGAGAACTTTCCCTTGCGCGCGCCCTTCACCATCACCGGCAGCACGATGTGGGACACCGACGTCGTGGTGGTCACCCTGGGCAAGGATGGACAGCTCGGCCGCGGCGAGGCGTCCGGCGTTTCCTATCACGCCGGTGACGACGCGCCTGGCATGCTCCGGCGCATCGAGGCGGTGCGCGGCGAGCTCACGGCGGGACTGGATCGCGATGCCTTGCAGGCTTTGTTGCCGGCCGGCGGCGCGCGCAATGCCGTGGATTGCGCCTTGTGGGACCTGGAGGCGAAGCTGATCGGGCGGCCAACATGGCAGCTTGCCGGGCTCGAGGCGCCGCGGCCCCTGCTCACCACGTTCACCGTGGGCGCGAATGCGCCGGCGAAGATGGCCGCCGATGCGCAGGCCTACGTCCAGGCCAAGGCGATCAAGATGAAGTTGACCGGCGGGGCCGATGACGCCGATCGCGTGCGTGCCGTGCGTGCCGCCCGGCCGGAAGTCTGGCTCGGCATCGACGCCAACCAGGGTCTCGACCGCGCCTCGCTTGCCCGCCTCATGCCGGTACTGGTCGAGGCCCGGGTGCAACTGATCGAGCAGCCGTTCCCGATCGGCCAGGAGGCATGGATGGATGGCCTGGATCACGGCATCCCGTTTGCAGCCGACGAAAGCGTGCAGGACCGTGCGGACCTGCGCGGCCTGGTCGGCCGCTTCGACGTGGTCAACATCAAGCTCGACAAGTGCGGCGGCCTCAGCGAAGGTCTGGCCATGGCGCGCGAGGCACGCCGGCTGGGCTTCGAGGTCATGGTCGGCAACATGATCGGCAGCTCGCTGGCCATGGCCCCGGCCTGCCTGGTCGGCCAGTTGTGCTCGGTGGTGGACCTGGATGGTCCGGTGTTCCTCAGCCGCGATCGTCCGGTACCGGTGGACTACGTGGACGGCAAGATCGTGTGTCCGGATGCGTTGTGGGGCGGCGCCTGAGGCACGGGCAGCACCTGGTCGTCGCGATTCGCCATGCGCGTAGTGCCGCCGCCCGTTGTGCGACTAGGGCTGGAGATACAGCTGCGCGATCTGCAGCGCCAGCGGACGCGGGTCGGGGCTGTTGCGGTTGCTGAGGATGACCACGCTGAGGTGCTGTTTTGGCCAACGCATGATGACGTTGCGGAAGCCGATGCTCTCCCCCGAGTGCCACATCATGTCGCCCTTGAGGCGCCAGCCGAAGCCGTAGTACTGCGGGGTCGGGCCGCTGCTGACTTGCACTTGGTGGCCGAAGGCCAGCGCGCGCGAGGCGTCGCTGAGCAGGCGGTCGTCGTACAGCGCGGCGTCCCATTTCGCCAGGTCGTCGATGGAGGAATAGATGCCGCCGTCGCCGCGCAGCGCGCTGGCGGCGCTCTGGTCGGTGCGCACCCAGGTGCCGTTTTCCTCGCTGTAGCCGTAGGCGCGGTCGCTCACCTCGGGGCCGCCGCCGGCCACGTACATCAAGGTATGCGTCATGTGCAGCGGCTTGAAGATGCGCTGCGCGAGGAAGTCCTGCAGGCTGGTGCCGGAGGCGCGCTCGATGACCAGGCCCAGCAACACGTAGCCGGCGTTGCTGTAGAGGTATTTGCTGCCGGGCGCAAAGTAATGCTCATCGGTCGATGACAGCATGCGCAGCACGTCCTCGTCGGTGAGCTGATGTGTTGCGCTGGCATCGGGCGGGATACGGTCCTCGTATTCGGGCAGGCCGCTGGTGTGGTCGAGCACCTCGTGCAGCGTGATGGCGGCATCGGATGGCGGCAGCGAGGGCAGCCACTTGCGCAGGGAATCGTCCAGCGCGAGCTTGTGGTCTTCGGCCAGCAGCAGGACGGCCGCCGCGATGAACTGCTTGGTCACCGAGGCCAGGCGGTAGTTCGTCGCCGGCGTGGCGGCCACGTGCTGTTCCAGGTCGGCCATGCCGTAGCCGCGGCTGATCAGTGCCTGGCCGTCCTTGATCACCAGCAGCGAGGCGCCGGGAACCGTGCCGGTATAGCGCCGCATGAGCACGTCGGCCTGCTGCGCGGGGCTGGGCGTCGTCGGTGTGCTGGCGCAGCCGCCGAGCAGGCTCAAGGCAAGGATGGCAAAGGCGAGGGCAAGAATGCGCACGGGTGTACTCCGCAAGCGGGGGAAGAATGGTCGCGCCATGCCGGCTGCTGTGCTCATTGGCCGTCGCGCGGACTTGGCGCGGTGCGGCGCCCCGACCACCAGCGCCAGGCGTAATAGACCGGGACGCCGGCTGCGGTGATGAGCAGGCTCATGCCGGCATTGCCCGGGGAATTGATCGCGCTGGCCACGATCACCGCGAACACGGTGATGACGAACAGCAGCGGCAACAAGGGATAGAACGGCACGCGATAAGGCGCCGGCTCGTCGATGAAATGCTTGCGGTACCAGAACAGCGTGCCGACGCCAAACATGTGGCCCAGGTATTCGCCCACGGTGGTGTAGTTCAGCAAGGCGTTGAAGCTGCCGGATAGCGCAAGGACGATGGCCCACGCGCCAAGCACGGCCAGCGCGACCTGCGGTGCGCGGGTGCGCACCTCGACGCGGCCCACGGCGCGAAAGAACAGGCCATCGGCGGCCATGGTCTGCAGTACGCGGGCGCCGCCGGCAATCGCGATGGTGCAGTAGCCGAAGGTCGAGCAGGCGATGCCGACCGCGATCACGGTGGCACCGCTATCGCCAAACAACTTGCGCATCAGGTCGGCGGCGGGTGCCGTGCTGGCGGCCAGCCCGCCGTGCCCTAGGCCAGCCAGGTAGGCGAAATTGGCCAGCACGTAGCAGGTCATGACCCCGCCGATGCCCAGGGCCAGAGCGCGTGGCAAGGTGCGCTGCGGGTTGCGCACTTCGCCCGCCAGGTCGTTGAGATAATGGAAGCCGCTGTAGGTGAACAGCACCGGCATCAGGGCGCCGACGAAACTCCAGCGCGACAGCGGCACCTTGGGATCGGGTATCCAGGCCACGTCCAGGTGATCGTGGGCGATGACCAGGCCGGCGATGACGAGCAAGGCGATCGCAGCCAGCTTCAGCATGGTGAAAATGTTCTGCATCCAGGCGCCGGCGCGGATGCCGAACAGGTTGATGCCGACGATGAAGACGATCGCGCCCACCGCCAGCGGCTTGGCAAAGAGCGGCGAGGGCAGGTCGGTCGCGGCGCACAGGTATTCGGAAAACACGGTGGCGACCGCCGCGATGCTGCCCGGATAGTTGACCAGGGCCATGGTCCAGCCGAACAGGAAGGCCGGCAGCAGGCCGAACGCTTCGCGCAGGTAGATGTAGATGCCGCCGGTCTCCGGCCGCCGCGCGCCGAGTTCGCCGTAGCACAGCACGCCGGCCAGGGTCAGCAGGCCGGCGATCACCCACAACGACAGGTCCATCACGGGCGAGGCATGCTGGGCCACGCTTGCCGGGGTGAGGAAGATGCCGGCCCCGATGATGCCGCCGATGACGATCATCGACGCGTCCCAGGTGTTCAGGCGGCGCAGGTAGCTTGGCGTGGTGATTACGGGCATGGCTACCGGTATCCCCATCAATGCCAGGTCTTGCCCAGTCCCGCCAAATGGCGCGGCAGGCGCAACCGTTCCGCGGTTTGCCTGCTGCCGGTCGGCAGTGGCCGGCAGCGCGGCGGCGAACGCAACGGCGCCGCGTGCGTGGCCACGCGATCAGTGCGCACGATCCGGAATCGGCCACTCCCCCTCGAACACGAAGGCCGCCGGGCCAGTCATCCACACCGGTTCGCCGACGCCCGCCCAGGAGATGTGCAAGGCACCTCCCGGCATCTGTACCTGCACATTCGCGTCGACTTCCCCGCGTTGGCGCAAGGCCACCACCGTCGCGCAGGCGCCGCTGCCGCAAGCCTGGGTCCAACCAGCACCGCGCTCATGCTCGTGCATGCGTACATGGTTGCGGTCGAGCTTCTGCACCACGGCGATGTTGGCCTGTTCCGGGAACCGCGGGTGCATGGTCAGCAAGGGCCCGAGCCGCGCCACGCGCGGATCGTCCAGGTCGTCCACGACGAGCACGCCTTGGGTATTGCCCATGGACAGTGCGCTGATCTCGACGTTTTCGCCGCCGACATCCACGGCATACAGCGGCGCTACCGCATCGGCGAGGAACGGGATGCGCGGCAGATCGAAGATCGGCTCGCCCATGTCGACGGTCACTTCCGTCGCGCTCTGCAGGCGCACCGACACCGGACCGGACGGACTCTGCAGTTGCACCGTGGTGTCCAGCGCCAGTAAGCCGGCGCGGTGCAGCCAGGCGGCCACGCAGCGCACGCCATTGCCACACTGTCCAACCGCCGAGCCATCGGCGTTCCAGATGCCATAGGCAAACGCGCAGGCCGTATCGCGCGCGGGCTCGATGCTGAGCAACTGGTCGAAGCCGACCCCGGTGCGCCGGTTGCTCAACGCCTGCAGTTGCAGCGTGTCCAGCGGCATGGGGTGCTCGCGGCAGTCGAGCATGACGAAGTCGTTGCCCAGGCCATGCATCTTGCTGAAGCGCAAGACCGCTTGCGTGCTCAGCATGATGCGCACCCCGGCAGGATGCGTCGGGCAGGCCAGCCCCCGGCGGCGGCCGACGTGGCATTGGATTCCACCAGGGTGCGATGCATGGCGATGTCTTCCTTCGTTACGGGGAACGCAAGCATAGGCCGCTTGCCTGGCGCTGAAGGCCAAAGTGTCACGCCGATGCGGATGCCGATGTGAGGCCAGGCGGCCGTGCCTGCCCCCGCCTACCAGCTGTATCTGACTTTGCCATACACGTAGGAACCTTCGAAGCCAAATGGCGAATCCTGCCAGTAACGCAGGATGCCGTTCTCGTTCTGCCCAAATGCGGTGTCTTGCTTATCCGGATAGGTGTTGAGCACGTTGTTGCCGCCGATGGTGAACGTCCAGCGGTCCAGCTTGTAGCTGGCGGAAAGGTCGAGCAGCCACTTGCCAGGATAGGTCTGGTCCATGCCTGGATCGGACTGGAACTGGGTGACCTTGCCGTAGCGGGTCAGTACGCCGTCGAATTCCCAGCGACCCAGGCCGTAGGTTTCGCCGAGGATGAGCTTGTTGCGTGGCGCCGAATCGGCCAGCAGGCCCAGGATCTTGACCCGGCTCAGGCGTTGGAAGCTGAGCCCCAGCGCATCCAACACGGCCGGGTTCGGTGCCACGTCTGTGACCTTGTTGACGTGATAGCCCATGCTGAGTGTGGTCAGCGACGTGCCGCCGTTGGCGAACAGGTGGCGATAGCTGGAGACCAGGTCGGCGCCTTTCGTACGCACCGTGCCGGCGTTGGTGAAGTACGACACGCCTCGGTAATTGAGGTTGCCGATGCCGTTGGCCGAGAGGTAGGCGCGCACGTCGGGCGTACTGGTGGCGATGGTGCTCGATTGCGAGATGGTGTCGTCCACGGTGACCTGGTACAGGTCCAGGCTCATGGTCAACGCATTGGTGGGGCTCCAGACGGCGCCGAACGTGTAGTTGCGCGATTTCTCCGGCTTGAGCGGCTTGGCGCCGAGCAGCACGGCCACGGGATTATTGGTCGGCACCAGGCCGCGCAGGTAGGGGCCGGGTGGCAGGCCGAGCGAGTTGCCTGCGCCGAAGAAGCCGGACGCGGTCTCCGAATAGTATTGCTGGCCAAGGCTGGGCGCGCGGAAGCCGGTGGAGATCGTCCCGCGCAGGGCGAAGCTGTCGGTGAAATCGAAGCGGCCGGACAAGGCGGCGGAGTTTGCCGTGCCGAAGTCCGAGTAGTTTTCGTGGCGGCCCGCCAGCGAGATGCCGAGCTTCTCGGTCAAGTTGGTTTCCAGTTGGACGTACTCGGCGAGATTGGTGCGCGAGACGTTGACTTCATCCCACGGGCCCCAGCCGGCAAAACCCTGGGCGCCGCCACTGACCCCGGAGGTGCCCACGTAATACGAACCGAAGTCACCGGACCTGACGTTGTAGGCGTCGCGTATCCACTGCGTGCCGAAGGAGACGGTCAGCGGATCCTGCAGCCAGCCTAGGGCCACGGGCTTGGAGATGTCGATGTTGAATGTCTGTTGCGACGACTCGAGCGTACCATCGTGGAAGCTGCTCGGGCTGCTGCCGAAATCGTTGATCAAGGCATAGTTGGCGGTGTTCGTGGTCGCGTAGGAAAGCCGGTTGCGGCCGGTGGTGCCGCTGACGTCCCAATGCCAGCCGGCCGCCGTTCCGCGCAGGCCTGCGGTCAGCGAGCGGTCGAGCGAGTTGCCGTGCTCGATCGGTAGGAATCCGTTCGGGTACATCTCCACCATCAGCGGGTTGCTCGGCTCCGGCGTGTTCGCGCCGTAGCGGAAATACCCGGATGGCTCGCCAATCCGTTGGCCGAAGTGGCTGATCGCATACACCTCCACGTTCGGCGTGAGGGCGTACGCCATGTTGAGCATGACGTTGCGGTCGGTGAACGGGACGACGCCGAGGCGGAAGGTCTGGCCGAGGTTCGTGAACCCCGGACGGATGTCCACGCCGGCGCGATTGGTCGCGTTCTGCTTGCCGTCCTGCGCGGAAATCCGCAGCCAGCCCTTGTCGTCGCCCAGCGGTACGCCGAAATCGCCCGAGGCCTGCCAGCCCATGCCGTCACCGGCGCCGTACTTGCCACCGTCGAGCGCCACTGTGCCGCCCTTGCCGCCCTTCTTGAGGATGATGTTGATGACGCCGGCCACTGCATCCGAGCCGTACTGCGCGGATGCGCCATCGCGCAGCACCTCGATATGGTCGATGGCCGATACCGGGATGGTGTTGAGGTCGACGGTCTGCGAGCCTTGCCCGATATCGCCCGAGGTGAACACGATCGCGCCCGGGTGCCAGCGCTTGCCGTCGACCAGCACCAGCACCTGCGAGGCCGCCATGCCGCGCAACTGGAAGGGACGCTGGAACGCCATGAGATCCGAGTCGGTGGCGAGCGGCATGTTCAGCGAGGGGATCAGCCGCTCGATCGCCGAGCTCAAGTTGGTGGCGCTGGTCTTCAGCAGCAGGTCCTGCGGGATGACGTCGATGGGCGTCAGCGCCGAACTCTCCGTGCGGTCACCCGTGCGCGTTCCGGTCACGATCACCGTGCCCAGGTTCTTCGCCCGTCGCGGGTTGTCCGCCGGCGCCGGGTTTGCACGGGTGGACTGGATCGTGGGCGGGTCGCCGGCCGTGGAGGCGAGGTTGACGTCCGGATCATCCGCGCGGGAGCCATCTCCGATCGAAATCGTGGTGCCATTGATTTTCTGGATGTGCAAGCCGGTGCCTTCCAGCATGGCCTGCAGGCCGCCCGTGGTCGTGTAGTTGCCCTGCAACGGATGGGTGGTGATTTTTTGCACCCGATCCTGGGAGAACACCAGAGTGATGTCGGCCTGTTCGGCAAAGGCATTCAATGCCGCGGCGGCCGGTTGCGCGGGTACGTCGAAGCTCTTCCTGCTGGCCGTTCCCTGCGCTTGAACCGGCGGTATGGCCCCGCCGATGCCGATGGCGACGAACAAGGCGCTGCAAAGTGTGTTGCGCCGGAAATGCTTCATCGCGGAATGGCTTCGCATGGCTGCATTCTCTCCCCTGAGATCGATTCGGGTTGTCGACATGGGCGCCGGCTCGACTTGAAGACGGGTCGGCGATGGTTTTCCACTATTCCGCGTGGGGCCGTGTCGACCCATGGGCCGGTGTTTGCCGCGCGTTGTTGGACACGCCGGGCCGACAGGATCCCCGCAGGCAAATGAGATACGGGCCGTCTGCCGTCTGCCGATAGCCGAGCCGGGTGCCGGCCAGCAACTGGGTCAGCCCCGCGTCCACGGTGTAGCGGCCTTGCAGCGGGCGGGTGCTTTCGCCGGCCACCAGGTCGTAGGAAAAGATCAAGGTGATGTCTGCCTGCTTGGCGAACTCGTTCAGCGCCGACGCGGCCGGCTGGGCTGGGATGTCGAAGCGCCGGCCGTTGGCGCCGGCGGCGACGCAGGCCGACATGCCGGACACGCACAGCAGCAGTGCCAGCGCCAGCAGGCCGCGCCGGGATCCAGTGGTCTTTCCCATCCGCCGTATTCACCGAGCTGAAGGCGCCCCGCGCCTGGTCTCCCAGAGACGGGACGGCTGGTGATTTCCGCCATTCACACGCCGCGGGCGCGGATGGTCAGGGTCGGATTATCTGGGTTGTGGCGACGCGGGTGCCCGCGCCTCGATGTAGACCAGATGATCGGAAGTGCGACGGATCGTCACCGGGAAGGCCTTGGTCAAGGCTTCGAGGAAGGCATCGATATCGCCCGTGCGGAATCGTCCGCCGACCCTCAGGTCGTCGATGCTGGCGTCGGTGACCACCAGCCGCGTATCGGTATAGCGATTCAATTCGGCGATGGCGCGCGCCAGCGGTACGCCGTCGAAGATGATCGCACCTTCATGCCACGCCAGCGTATTGGAAACCGTTGCCGGGGTGACGCGCCGCACGGGCGTGGCGGCCGTGGTTTCGAAGCGTTCGCCGGCAGAGAGGGACCGGTGCACCGACGTGATGGACATCGGCGACGTCACGGCAAGGTCGGCCGGTGTCGATTCAATCTGCTGTGGCGTGACCTCGACCACGCCTTCGGTGACGATGACCTCCACGTCGTGCGCGTCATGCAGGCGCACGTTGAATGCGGTGCCGACCGCCCGCACCACCGTGTTGCCGGCGTGCACGTAGAACGGGCGATCGACGTTGTGCGCCACTTTGAACGAGGCCTCGCCCTTGCGCAGCCGGACGATGCGTTTGTCCTTGGTGAAGTGCGTCTCCAGGATGGTGTTTGTGTTGAGCTGCACCACCGAGCCGTCCGCCAGCGTGGCGCTGAGCCGCTGGCCCACCGCCGTGGCCAGGGTCCGCGACTCGTTGCCGCGTTGGTACCAGGACAGGCCGCCGATGACGAGCAGCAGCGACGCCGCCAGCGCCCAGGGTACCCAGCGGGACAGCCAGCCATGGCCGTGGTCCGGTTTCGCATAGAGGCGCCGTTCGTGCGCGGCAAAGGTGGCGACCCGCTCGTCGCGCTTGGCCTCGGCCAGGTCATCCAGCGACTGCCAGATACCACCCAGCTCCTCGAACGCACGGCGATGGCGGGGGTCGCGATCCAGCCACCGCTCGAATTCCGCGTGCAGCTCCGCGGAGACGTGCTCGTCGTCCAGCCGCCACACCCAGGTGGCAGCTTCCTCTTCCACCTCGACCAGGCTGCGGAATTTCAGCACGTCGCTCATCGGACGTCCCCTTCCAGCGCGACGCGGCTGCTGTCACCCTGGTCCATCGGGCCCGACAGATCATGGCTGCGCAGGTGATCCCGGCAGCGCACCAGTCCCTTGGATACATGCTTCTCGATGGTGCTCTGCGAGATGCCCAGCACCGCGCTGATTTCCGCTTGCGACAACTTGTAGACCTTCCTCAGCACGAACACCCGGCGGCAGATGGGCGGCAGGCTGTCCACGGCCGAACAGAATGCCTCGAACCGGCGGCGCGCATCGAGTTGCTCTTCGAGCTGCGGACTATCGGAAGAGACGTTCAGCGCATCGAAATCCGCCACCGCGTCGGTGGCGCGGCTGACCCGTCGGCGGCCAAGTTCCACCGCCAGGTTGTGTGCAATGGTGATCAGCAGCGCCTTGGGCGATTCGACCGTCGTGTAGTCCTGGATGCCGTAGATGCGCAGATAGGTGTCCTGGATGACGTCCTCGATATCCTCGTCGGCGGACAGGTAGCGCCGCAGGTAATGTCGCAGCATCCGCCGGTGGCAGAACACCTGGTTGAGGAACCACTCGTGGCGGTCGGATGACATTGCTGGCGCGACCCTTGGTTTGCACCAAGCCCGTATGGGACGCCTTGAACGCCACGTTGTAAAGCGGAAAACCTGCTTGCACAGTGCGGCTCCAGCAGCTTCCGGGCGACAGTGGCGGAATTCCGCCCGTCGCCCGTCTACACCTGGTTATGCCGTGGCGGCGTCCGTGAGATGCCGGTGTCGAATGGCCTTGGCTGGCGCAGCGTGCCATGCCGCCGCCAGCCCGTGGCTTATGGCTGACGCGCGCCCGTATAGCCCGGCCCAAGCAGGACCTTGCCCGGCAAGGCGCCCGTCAACTGGCCTTGGGCAATCACCGGGACGCCGTTGACCAGCACGTAGCGCATGCCCACCGACAGCCGGTTCGGGTCCTCGTAAGTGGCGACGTCGTGGATGGTGGCCGGATCGAACACGACGATGTCGGCCCACATGCCGCGCTTCAGTACGCCGCGATCGGACAACTGCATGCGTTGCGCGGGCAGGGCGGTGAACTTGCGGATCGCGTCGGGCAGGGTGAGCAATTTTTGATCGCGCACGTACTTGGCCAGGATGCGGGGAAACGTGCCGTAGGCGCGGGGGTGCGAATGATCCTCGCCGAGCAGGCCGTCCGGCGCGGTGCCATGGTAGTCGGTGTCGATCGACACCCAGGGTTGGCGCAGGGCCAGTTCGGCATCAACCTCCTGCATGCCGAACACCACGACGTCGGTCGCGGCGTGGTCCCGCACCAGGAAGTCGAAGATCGTGTCCAGCGGGTCGGTGTGCCACTCCGCGGCGATGGCGCTGACGCGCTTGCCCACGTATTTCTCCAGGTCGGGATTGCTGACGGCGGAGATGAGGATGTCCTGCGGGCCGTTGATCGCGAGCCAGGTGTTGTCCCAGGCGTCGCTGGGCGTCTGCATGTCCTTGCGGATGCGCGCCCGCGTGGAGGGATCCTGCAGGCGCTGGAGCAGCTTGGCGTCGCCGCCGTCGTGCGCCCACGGCGGGATGAACGAGGAAAAGTTGTTCTGCCAGGCGGTGTAGGCATAGGTATCGGCAGCGACGTCGATGCCGCTGGCTCGCGCCGCCTCGATGCGTGCAACCACCTTGGGCATCGTGCCCCAATTCGGCTTGCCGGAGACCTTGAGATGGAAAATCTCCAGCCCGATGCCGGCCTCGCGACCGATGCGGAACGTCTCGTCGAGCGCCGCCATCTCGGCATTGCCCTCGCTGCGCATGTGTGTGGCGTAGATGCCGCCGTGGCGCGCCGCGCTTTGCGCCAAGGCGACCAGTTCCGGCGTCTGTGCATAGGTGGCCGGCGGATACTGCAGTGCGGTGGACAAGCCGAAGGCGCCCTGTTGCATCGCCTCGTCCACCAAACTCTGCATCTGGCGCAATTCGGCAGGCGTGGGCGCGCGGTCGGCGTAGCCGATGACCATCTCGCGCGCCGTGGTGGCGCCCATGTAGGTACCGAGGTTGATGCCCATGCCATGCTTGCGCAGGCGCGCGAAGTACTGTGGCAGCGTGCGCCAGTCCGCGACGATGTGGAAGTGGTCGTAGTGCGCCTGGTTCTGCTTGATCATCGCCGCATTGAGCGGCGCCACGGATTCGCCCTCGCCGGTGATTTCCGTGGTGATGCCCTGGAACACCTTCGACGGCAGCCGCGGATCGACCAGGATCGAAGTCTCCGACTGGCCAAGCATGTCGATGAAGCCGGGGGCCACGACCAGCCCATGCGCGTCGATCACGTGGGTGGCCTGCGCCGGGGCGAAGTGGCCGATCGCGGCAATGCGCCCGTCCTTGATCGCGATATCCGCGGCATACCACGGCGAGCCGGTGCCGTCGATGATGTGGCCGTTGCGGACGATCGTGTCGTAGGTTGCTGCGGCAGCCATGCATGGCGGCAACAGCAGCAGCGCGACGACGAACACGGACCAGCACGTATTGCGCACGAGCATCATCGATTCCCCTGCAGCGCGACAAGCGGCGCTGAATGTAAACACGCACGCGCGAAGCTCTGCAAGTTGCAAGTCCACCCAGGCTTGCTGCGCGCATCGTCGGCAGCGGGCTCGGGCGGCAGCAACCATGGTGGATGCTGGCAGATGCCGCGTCGGTTGCAGTCAGGCGGTTTGCCAGTGGTCGGCGGCGAGCTCGTCGGCGACCATGCCCTCGCGGTTCTGGCGGCGCCGGATGATGGCGTAGCGGCCGCGGTCCAGCAGCACCTCGGCAGCCAGCGGCCGTGAGTTGTAGGTCGAGGACATGGACGCGCCATACGCGCCTGCGGACTTGATCATGAGCAAGTCGCCGGCGCGGCATTCCGGCAATTCGCGGCCGCGCGCAAACGTGTCGCCGGTTTCGCACACCGGGCCGACGATGTCATACGTGGTGGGAGTGCGGTCGCCGTGTGCCAGCGGCACGATGTCGTGCCAGGCGTCGTACAGGCTGGGGCGCACCAGGTCGTTCATTGCCGAATCCAGCACCAGGAACTGGCGCTCGTCGCCGCGCTTGACGCGGATGACGCTGGTCACCAGGACGCCGGCCTCGGCCACCAGGTAGCGGCCCGGTTCGAGCAGGATCTGGCCGTGGAAATCCGCCAGCGTCTCGCGGATTACGCCGACATAGTCGGCTGGCGCCACCGGGTGGTCGTGGCCGGCGCGATAGCACACGCCGAGTCCACCGCCGGTGTCGATGCTGCTGAGCACGTGCCCATCGGCTGCCAGCTCGCGCCAGAACGTCGCGACGCGCTGCAAGGCCTGGCGGAACGGCTCGACGCTCAAGATTTGCGAGCCGATGTGCACATGCAGGCCATTCAGCCTGACATTCGGAAATGACGCGGCCTGCGCAAACCAGCGCCGCGCCTCATCGATGCTCACCCCGAACTTGTTCTCCGCCTTGCCGGTGGAGATCTTTTCGTGGGTGTGGGCATCGACGTCCGGATTGATACGGACGGCCACATGCGCGATGGCGCCCTGCGCCTGCGCCACCTGCTGCAGCAGTTGCAACTCGCCGAAGGACTCGACGTTGAGATGCAGGATGCCGGCGCGCAAGGCCTCGGCAATCTCGTCGCCGGTCTTGCCCACGCCGGAAAATACGATGCGTTCGGGCGGCATGCCGGCCTGCAGGCAGCGCCACAATTCGCCGCCGGAAACGGTGTCGGCGCCAACCCCGGCGTCACGCATCAGCTGCAGGATGGCGCGATTGCTGTTGGCTTTCACGGCGAAGCAGATCAGTGCGTCCAGGCCTTGCAGCGCGTCCTGCAGCCCGCGGATGCGCTCGCGGATGGCGCTCGCCGAGTAGGCGTAGAACGGCGTGGGGATCTGCTTCGCCAGGCGTTCCAGGTCGACCCCGTCGAAAGTGCCGATGGCGGTGGTGGCGGCTGTGGCCTCGACTGTGGCCTCGACAAGCTCGCTCATGCTGCGTGCTCCTTGCGGTTGGCGGATGGCACGACCCGGCAGCAGGCGTCTCCTTCTGCGGCTTGTCGTCGTTGCCTTGCCCTGTGCGGCACGCAACAGGGTTGGCGTGGGTGCCGAAGGGGAGCAGGCCAGAAGAGTGTAGTCGTGCATTGCGCGGCGGAGTAGCGACGGGGGCGGGCAACCCAGCGCCGCGTCATGGCAGCAGCGTGACCGCGTTGGCATATCGCAAGGCTGACTGAAAACCCTGTGGACAGTACGCGCAGGTACGGGCTAACCTCCGCCTACCATCATCGGTACTTGATGTGGAGACCTCCAGGGCAGCTTGCCGCGGTGGATCTCCAGGGGGAGGGGACGTGCCAGCAACTGGCATGTGGGGCGCCACGGGTCCATCAACTTCGTCAAGGGGGAACCAATGAAATATGCCAGCACAGGTTTGTGTATAGCCGTCCGGGTGGCTTTGGCTGCCGGTGTCTTCAGCGTGGCTGCCGGCGTCGCCCAGGCCCAGGATGCGACCGCGGACCAAACCGCGTCGACGGGGCAATCGGCAGCAACGGAAGCCCAGAACCTGAAAGGTGTGGTCGTGACCGGTTCGTTGATCCGGCGCGTGGACATCGAAACCGCCAGCCCGGTGATCACTATCGGGCGACAGCACATCGACGACTCGGGATCGGTAACGCTAGGGAGCGTCTTGCAGGAATTGCCGAGCATCGCCGGCAATGCGATCAATCCGCAGGTCACCGGTAATGGCGGTGGTGTCGCCAACGCCACCACCGAAGGTGGATCGGGTGCATCCAAACTCTCCCTGCGCGGTCTCGGCGACGGCCGCACGCTGGTCTTGATCAATGGCCAGCGCCTGGTGAATTCAGATATCAACTTGATTCCACAAGAGATGGTTTCCCAGGTCGACGCATTGGCGGAGGGAGCAACCACCACGTACGGCTCGGATGCCATCGGTGGTGTCGTCAACATCCTCACCAGAGACAATTTCAACGGTGCCCAGGTGTCCGTGAGCGACGGCATCTCTGGTCACGGTGATGCCAAGCGCAAAAGTGCGTCCCTTGTACTTGGTCACAGTGGCGACAAGTACCGCGTGGAAGGCGGCGTTGGAATCAATAAGACAGGTACCGCTATAGGAACCAACCGCGACTTCTCGCGCACCTCGTATTCGCTGCGAAACGGGGTGATTACCCCATCAAGCGCATCCACCTTCGTACCGAACATGAGGATCCAGTTGCCTGCCAACTTGGCGAACCAGTTCGGATGTCCGTATGTCACCTTGGCAAAACCGGATGGGTCCCAGTTGGGCGACTACGAATGCTTTTCCAATACGAAATCCACTTACAACGAATTTCCGAAATACAATTATCTGCAGACGAAATCGCTGCGACGCAATGGCTTCTTCATTGGTAGCTACGACTTTACACCGAATATCACGGGCTTCGTCAACGCGTTCTACGTGTCAACGACCTCTTCCGGGCTCAATGCTCCCGATCCCACGTATACGGTGGACGGCTGGTCGGTTCCAGCCAGCGCTCCCTATAACCCGTTCGGGGTGACGTTCAGCGGCGGAGTCATACCTGGAGATCCGAACAGCGGTTACGAGATCCGTACACGTGTTGCCGGAAACGACGCCCGTGTAAATTATTATGATACCGAAACGGAACAGATCATTACCGGATTACGCGGAGGTTTCGGCGACAGCAGTTGGCTTTGGAATGCGACCCTGAACTATGGTCATTCCGAGCGCAACCAGACCAACGAGAACGAAATCCTGGTTTCCGGCTTGCAAAATGTCATCAACACCAGCAATTTCTTCAATCATGCCAATGTTGCCGGAAGTCTCGCGGGTGGGCTGGCGGATCCGACATACAGCCGGTACGACAACCTGCGGCAGATCGAGCTGACTACGAACGGCAACCTGTGGCAATTGCCGGCCGGCACCATGCAGGCATCGGTTGGGACGTTGTACCGCAGCGAAGCGTACAATTTCACCGTTCCGGACATCGTGCTGCTTGATACTGCGACCCTGACGTGCCAGACCGTGCAGGAAGCGTGTGCTTCGCCTGGTCGAGGCAGCGACAGCGTCAAGGAAGTTTTTGCCGAGACCCTGATTCCCGTGCTCGCCGATCTTCCTGGCGTGCACTCGCTGGACGTTGACCTCGGTATCCGCACGTCCAAGTACGATTCGCTCAAGAGCGCCACGACGAACAAGAAGGTTGCGATTCAATGGCGGCCGATCAAGAATCTTCTTGTGCGAGGGACCATTTCCGAAGTCTTTCGTGCGCCGAACCTCAGCATGCTTTACGACGGGCCTTCCCTCTCGCAACCTGGGTTCGTCGACCCTTGCGCTGCCCTGACGGCCGCGGAGCTTGGTCAACACGCCGCTGCGTGCAAGTACGTTCCGCCAAATTTTGACGCCACCGACGAAGCCCAGGTCAATGCACTCGGCGTGGGTTCAAAGAGGGTAAACGCCAACCTCAAGCCGGAGCATGGAAAGTCCGTTGACCTTGGCCTGGTGTACGCCCCCGGCTGGGGTCCAGGCATCAATACAAGCATCGACTTCTGGCATGTTTATCTCTACGACACGCTGGTGAATATTTCGCCAACCACGATTGTCAACCAGTGCTTCAATAATAATGACAGTCAATATTGCCCGCTCATCCTCAGGTATGATGACACCACAAGGAACCCAGGCAAGATTTACCAGGTGAACGCACCGACGGTAAATCTGGGTAGTTTGAGCACCAGCGGCATCGACGCGACATTCAACTATGACATTCCGCATTTCAATCTCGGTAGCGTCGACCCAGGTAATTTCCGCCTTGAGCTCAAGGGCACTTACGTTTCCACGTTCAACAATAGTCCGACGCCGGGCGCCCCCGGCGCTGCCGTGTCGAAGTATGCCGGGACGTTCAACTCCCAATTCGGGAACATCGCACGATTGCGGGGAAGCGGTACCATCAACTGGAACCGCGGCAATTGGAGCGCCCAGTGGAGGAGCCGCTACATCAGCTCGGTCGAGTCCTTGAATGCTGACTCGGTGACCGGTGCAAGTTTCCAGTTGGCGTCGGTCGCATACCATTCGCTCCAGGTTGGTTATGCAGTCCCGGCAATCCATACGCGGTTTTCGGTGGGTATCGACAATATATCCGATAGGCAACCACCGTTTGCGCCGGGCGGCCGGGGCAACCAGTATGACGTCATTGGCCGGTATTACTGGGCGCAAGCAACGGTAAAGCTGTTCTGAGGGGAAAGGAGGACTGTCCATCGAGCGGTCCCCCGGATTGCCTCCGAATTGATCCGGGTCATCCGGTGGCGCCGCCTTGGAGCGCCACGATGGTTGAGCTCGCGGTGATCGAATGGGGTCATTCATCCCGGCAGAGGCGCGTGACCCGAGGAAGTGGTTGAACCAGCGCTCGGCTTGATACGGCGGAAGCCGGGTCGTTGTCCGGCATGGGATCTCGCGTGTGGCCCTTCGGGGAAGGCTAAGGCCCACCGCCAGCGATGAGCGTTCATGTGCGTTCCAGACCGGCCTGGGCGTCTATTCGACGCCCAGGCGTCGGCGCTGCCGTAGGGATTGGATGTGGCGTGCGGAGGTCGCCTCCGCCATGGGCGCGCGCGGGTTGCGCGATCCGTCTTCACCTCGTTTTGACGCCTCAGTGAAATATGCGGATTTCCGCATTCGTGCTGGCGAAACTTCACAAGACATCTTCGATGCGGCGGTGCCACCCTAGCCGCAGCGTTATTTTTCTGTTGTGCGTTTGGAGGGCGTCAAAGCAGCCTCCAGGATGCCTATCCCTGGTCAATCCAGGAACGATCCTGCCGAGTGCCTGCACCGGCCCGAACCTGCAATGACCGTGGTGCGTGGTGAAAAAAATCGCAGGCGGGACGTCGTCGCATAGAGGAAGCTTGTCCATGAGCGTTCTCAGATTTGCGATATCGCTGGCATACGCAGTGGGGCTGGCCATGGTGACCATGGCTGCCACGCACGCACAGGAAGCGCAGCGTGTCGATCCAGCCACGTACTCGGGGTTGCAGTGGCGTCTGATTGGCCCGTTTCGGGGCGGTCGCGTGACGGCAGTGACGGGAGTACCCGGGCAACCGAACCATTTCTATTTCGGGTCGGTAGGCGGTGGGGTCTGGGAAACCAGGAACGCAGGCCGCACCTGGGATCCGATCTTCGACAAGGAGCCGGTGGCGTCGATTGGCGCGATCGCTGTGGCGGCCTCCGATCCGAACGTGATCTATGTGGGTTCGGGTGAGGCGGACATCCGCTCCAGCTTCAGCACTGGCAATGGTATGTACAAGTCCACCGATGCCGGCAAGACGTGGACGCAAATTGGGCTCGAGGACACGTTCCAGATTGGCTCGGTGCTGGTGGATCCGACCGATCCTGATGTGGTCTATGTGGCGGCGCTCGGGCATGGCTACGCGGCAAACCCCGAGCGTGGGGTCTTCAAGAGCACGGACGGCGGCCGGACCTGGAAGAAGGTGCTGTACAGGAATGCCGATACCGGGGCAGTCGCGTTGGCATTTGGCGGCGACTCAAGAACCATCTTTGCCGCCTTGTGGCAGACGCGGCGGCCACCCTGGAGCGTGTATCCGCCCTCCGATGGCCCGGGCAGCGGCCTGTACAAATCCACCGACGGCGGCGAGAGCTGGAAGCCGGTGACGGGACATGGATTCCCTAGCGCCGGGTTGGGTCGCATCGGCCTTGCCGTGGCCCCGAGCGACCGGCAGATCGTCTATGCCAACGTGTCCGCCAAACAAGGAGAGGGCGGCCTGTATCGGTCAGACGATGGCGGCAGCAACTGGAAACATGTCACCGCCGACCCGCGCATTTGGGCACGCTGGTGGTACTTCGGGCACGTGGCTGTAGATCCGCAGGATCCGGGCACCGTCTATATCCCCAACACCGCGATGTACAAATCCACCAATGGTGGCCGGAGTTTCGAACCGTTTCGTGGCTCACCCGGCGGGGATGATTATCAAATTGCCTGGGTCGATCCGAATGACGGTGGGCACATGATACTCGGCGTGGACCAGGGCGCCACCATTACCCTGGATGGGGGAAGGACCTGGAGTTCCTGGTACAACCAGCCGACCGGGCAGTTCTATCACGTCACGACCGACCATCGGTTCCCATATCACGTATATGCCGCGCAGCAGGACTCGGGTGCGGGGGTGCTTCCGAGCCGCACCAGTTTCCTGAGCGGGATAACGCAGCGCGATTTCGTCCCCATCATTGCCGGTGCGGAAAGCCATTATGTCGCGCCTGATCCGCTGGATGCCCGGTATGTCTATGGCACTTCCTTTGACAGCGCCATGGTCAAATACGACATGCTGAGCGCACAGGATCGATGGGTGAGCCCGACGCTGGCCCACCCAGGCGTCACCTATCGAAAAACCTGGACCTTGCCCTTGGTGTTTTCGTCTATCGATCCGCGGGTGCTGTACTACTCCAATCAAAAGCTCTTCCGCACGGACAATGGGGGCCAAAGCTGGACGGTGGTCAGCCCCGACCTGACACGTGAGAATCCTGGCGTGCCGCCGAACCTGGATCCGGTCACCGCGAAGGACACCGTGATCCAGGGACCGCGGCGCGGCGTGATCTATACCATTGCGCCCTCGCCGATTCAGAAGGGTCAGATCTGGGCCGGAACCGACGATGGCCTGGTTTGGGTGACGCATGACGAAGGCGGGCATTGGGAGAACGTGACGCCGAAGGGTCTGGGCGCATGGTCGAAGGTGGGGATCGTCGAGGCTTCGCACTTTGACGCCAATACGGCGTACGCGGCGGTGGACCGCCACCGACTGGACGACTACAAGCCGTACATCTACGTGACGCACGATGGGGGCAAGTCGTGGAAGCTGTCGGTCGCCGGCATACCGGCGGGCGACTTCGTCAATGTGGTGCGTGAGGATCCGAGGAAGCCGGGGCTGTTGTACGCAGGTGCGGAGAAGCACGTCTACGTGTCATTTGACGGTGGCGCGAACTGGCAGAGCTTGCAGTTGAACCTGCCGGTGACATCAATGCGCGACCTGGACGTGCATGGCGACGACCTGGTGCTGGCCACTTTTGGGCGCGGGGTGTGGATATTGGATGACGTCACCGCACTGCGGCAATTGGACGGCCATACCACCCAGTCAGAAGCTAGCTTGTTCAAGCCGGCCGAGGCTTATCGTATGCGTCGCGCCAATCTGAGCTTCTACGGCGCGCAGATGCCCAAGGACGAACCCCAGGCCGCCAATCCGCCGTTTGGGGCAATCATCGACTATTACCTGAAGGCCGATGTTGCCGCGCCGGTGACGCTGGAGGTCATGGATGCCGATGGTCAGTTGGTGCGGCGGTATTCGAGCGCACAGAAGGCACAGCAGCCGGATCTCCAAAAGCTGGCGATTGCTCCCGACTGGGTGCTGCCGGTCACGTCGCTTTCATCCGCAGCCGGCATGCACCGCTTTGTATGGGATTTGCACTATGCGCTCCCCCGGCAGCTGTTCAGGCATACCAGCGGCGAAGACGAGGATTACGGTGGCGACGGCGTATGGGCCCCTCCCGGACACTACACCGTGAAACTTGTGGTGGGTGCACAGACCTATAGCCAGCCCCTGGAGGTCAGGCAGGATCCCAGGATACAGACGCCACTGGAGGCAGTGTCGAAGCAATTCGATCTTGCGCGACGCATCGAAGGACGACGCGTGAAACTTGCCATGGTTTCAGCCCAAGCCCATGGGGTGCGGAAGCGGCTCGATGGCCTGCGCGGCAGTGTCGTCGGCAATGTTGCCCGGCAGGCCAGCGCCCTGCTCGGCGAGATCGATGCACTTGCCGGCGTGGAACCGCCGGCCAATCCGGCCAACTCAGGCGGGACGCCCACGGCGGATTTCTCAACCATGCGCTACCTCGGGAAGGCCTATGCCGACCTGGAGGCATCCGTGGAGAGCGCCGATGCGGCACCTACCATTGACGAAATGCGGGCTTTTTCCGGATATGAGGAGCAGCTCAACGGCGTCCTTGCGAAATGGGAACACCTGAAGACTTCGGATATTCCACGGCTCAATGGTTCATTGAAGTCGGCAAAACTGGAAGAAATCACCATATCCAAATAAACCATGGTGATCAATGAATCCATAATCACTAATGACTGACTCGACTAGCTCTAATCGATGAACTGACTGAGGTATGGAAGATACTGGCCAGTGGGATGCCAGTTTGCCTGCCATGTATTCCGTCAGTGGGTTTATATTGGTCTTTGTAATTGATTTTATACACATCCCAATAATTATTTTATGATGTAACTGAATCGTGGTATGATAGGCATGCCAAAAGCGATTAATAGTGTCTTGACACGTTGGCCCTCCAGTCCTAGCTTCTTGAGCTCGTAGTTTAGAGAAAAGTCGAGTGTTGATGTTTACTTGACATCGTCAACTTTTACTATTCGAGACTGACTGTCGACCGTATTTCCCGGACCCGTACCGATTTGCAGGAAAGCGACTTCGGCGCGCAGCAAGACAAGCCCGAGTGCTTGTGATGCGAAAGGTATTCCACTTCGTGAAAAACCTGGCCAGAGGGGATAGATCATGCATGCTGACTTGCGTCCAAATCGCTTGGCGGTGGCATTGTCCATCGCAACGCTTGTAGGTTGGTCCGTCGGCGGCGCCACTGCGGCCGCACAGGATCAGGCAACTGACACCACCACTCCGGCGAACGCAACCACGAACCTGAAGGGAGTCGTGGTCACGGGTTCGCTGCTCCGGCGCGTCGACATCGAGACCGCAAGTCCGGTGGTGACCCTGGATCGCTCTGCCCTCACCAATTCCGGCAAACTGATGCTTGGCGATGTCCTGCAGCAGCTGCCGAGCGTGTCGGGCACGGCCACCAATACGCAGAACAACAACACCGGCGGCGGAGGCGCCAGCCCCTTGCTCGAGGGCGGTGATGGTGCGGCCCGCGTCTCGCTGCGGGGCCTGGGCGTGACGCGCACCCTGGTCTTGATCGATGGCCAGCGCATGGCCAACGCGGATCTCAACATGATCCCGCAGAACATGGTGGAGCGCGTCGATGTGCTGGCCGAAGGCGCGTCCACGGTATACGGATCCGATGCCATTGGTGGCGTCGTCAACTTCATCCTGCGCAAGGATTTCAAGGGTGCCGAGTTCAGCCTGAGTGACGGTATCTCCAGTCACGGTGATGGTCAGCGCCGCGGTTTCAACTTCACGGTGGGCGCCAGCGGGGACAGGGGCAATGTCGTCGCCGGCCTGGATTACAACACCCAGGATGCCGTGACCAACAACCGGCGCAGTTACCTGGCCTCGGCTCACCAACTGGTGAACGGCGTGGTCGTGCCGTCCGGTTCGAGCGGTACACCGACTGGTCACATCCAGGTGCCGGCCTCGGTCGCGGACCATTACGGTTGCGCCCTGACCAGTGGTACCTCCTATGTCACCCGGCGACAGGGTGATGGCACCAGCCTGGATGACTACAGCTGCTACAACAGCGCTACGGACACCTACAACTTCAACCGCTACACCTACATCATGACGCAGCAGGAACGCACCAATGGCTTCGTGCTCGGCAACTATCAGCTGTCTGACAACGTATCGTTCTTCGCGGACATGTTCTTCAACCGCACCTCGTCGAGCGGGCAGGATGCCCCGGCGGGGACGTATTCGAACGACGACGGCTGGCATTTGCTGGCCAGCAATCCGCTCAATCCGTTTGGCGTGACGTTCGGCATCGTGCCCGGGGATCCGAACAGCGGTTTCCTGCTCGCCACGCGCCTGACCGGCCTGGGCACGCGCGTGCACTCGTTCGTCACCACCAACGCGCAGATCAATACCGGCTTGCGCGGCAACTTCGGGCAGAGTTCGTGGAGCTGGAACGCGAGCATCGACTATGGGTATTCCCATCGCGTCCAGACCGACACCAACGAGGTCAATATCGCCGACTTCCAGACCGCCCTCAACAATGGCGCCAATATCTTCGACCAGGCCAACCCGACGGTGGTGGCCCAGTTGGAGAAGGGCGTGAGCACGCCGATCTACCGCATGACCAACACCATGAAGCAGTTCCAGCTCGGCGCTTCCGGAGAGCTGTGGCAACTGCCGGCCGGGGCCATGCAGCTGGCCGTGGGCGGCCTGTACCGCAAGCAGTTCATGAACTACCAGGTCACCGAAAACGCGATCGTGAACGTCGACACCAGCCAGTGCCAGATCGCCCAGGAGGCCTGCGGCTCGCCCGGTCGCGGCGGCGACAACGTCAAGGAAGCCTTTGCGGAAACGCTGATACCGCTGCTGGCGGACGCACCGTTTGCGCATTCCCTGAACCTCGACCTGGGCATCCGCACCTCCGACTACCGCAGTACGGGCAAGACGACCAACAAGAAGATTGCCGTCGAATGGCGGCCGATCGGCGACCTGCTGGTGCGCGGCACGGTGTCCCAGGTATTCCGGGCGCCCAACCTGGATGAACAGTATGACGGCTACGTGATCGGCGATCCGAGCATCGCCGACCCCTGCATCCAGCTCACGGCTGCGGAACTGGCGCAGCACGCGAGGGCCTGCCAGTACGTGCCGCCGGGTTGGGGCGGCAATCCCAATACGTCGGTCAATGCGTTTTATTCGGGCGGAGCGGTGACCGGGGTCGCCCTCAAGCCGGAACAGGGCAAGTCGATCGACTTCGGCATGGTCTTCAGCCCGTCTGCCGTTCCAGGGCTGTCCAGCAGCGTCGACCTTTGGCACATCTATCTGTACGACTTGCTGACGCCGCTCGGCGCGCAGACCATGCTCAATTCCTGCTTCGCCAACAATGACAGTCCCTACTGCTCGTTGATCCATCGCAACGACGACAGCAGCAAGCTGCCCGGCTCGGTGCATGTCTTGTTCACGCCCACGGTCAACCTGGGGAATCTCAGCACCACCGGCGTGGACTTCACGGTGAATTACCAGATTCCGCACTTCGACCTGGGCAGCATGGATCCGGGCGCGTTCAAGGTGGGACTCAACACGACCTACACCTCGACGTACAAGAACGATGCCACGCCCGGCCAGCCCGGTGCCGCGGTCATCAATTATGCCGGCACCCTCAGTGGCCAGTTCGGCAATATCGCGCGGTGGCGTGGCATGGCGACGCTCAACTGGACCAAGGGCAACTGGGGCGCGCAGTGGCAAACGCGCTATATCCACAGACTCAGCGCCCTGAACGTGGACCAGGTCACCGGCGCCAATGCACCCATGGGCGCGACCGTGTACCACGCCGTACAGCTGGACTACACGCTGCCGTCGATCCGTACCCGTTTCAGCGTCGGCGTGGACAACATCGGCAACAAGATGCCCCCGCTGTACTACAGGCTGGATACGTCGACTTACGACACGCTTGGCCGCTACTATCACGCGCGGGTCACCGTGGACTTTTGATTCCGCGTGCCGCCCTGCGGAAGAATGCAGGGCGGCTGTCATTCGAGGGGATGGACGCGGTCGATCCGCATCCAGCTTGAAACGAGTCCCTGTCCAGTTTCATGTACTGACATTTGGAAATCGCCCATGACCATTCGTCGCTGGCTGCTGTTGTCGTTCCTGGCGTTGCCGTTCGCGGGCGTGCCCTTGCTGGTGCAGGCGAAGCCCATCGATCCGGGTCTTTACTCGGGGCTCAGCTGGCGCTTGATCGGGCCATTTCGCGCCGGCCGGGTGACCGCGATCACCGGTGTTCCCGGCCAGCCGAACCATTTCTACTTCGGGTCCGTGGGCGGCGGGGTGTGGGAGACGAACAATGCGGGGCGCACCTGGAACCCGATCTTCGACAAGCAGCCGGTGGCATCGATCGGCGCGATAGCAGTGGCGCCGTCCGATCCCAACGTGGTTTACGTGGGCTCGGGCGAAACGTCCATCCGCTCCAGTTTCAGCACCGGCAACGGCATGTACAAATCCACCGACGCCGGCAAGACCTGGAAGCACATCGGGCTGGAGGACACGTTCCAGATCGGTTCGGTATTGGTGGATCCGAAGAATCCGGACATCGTCTACGTGGCTGCGCTGGGCCATGGTTATGCGGCGAACGCCGAGCGTGGGGTGTTCAAGAGCACGGACGGTGGCCAGAGCTGGAAGAAGGTGCTGTACAAGAACGCCGACACCGGCGCGGTCGACTTGAGCTTCGGCAGCGATTCGCGAACCATCTTCGCCGCCCTGTGGCAGACGCGGCGGCCGCCGTGGAGCGTGTATCCGCCATCGGACGGTCCGGGCAGTGGGTTGTACAAATCCGCCGACGCCGGCGCGACGTGGCAGCAGGTCACCGGACATGGTTTCCCGGGCACCGGCTTGGGCCGCATCGGTGTGGCCGTGGCGCCGAGCAACCCGCAGATCATCTATGCGAACGTGAGTGCCAAGCAGGGGCAGGGTGGCTTGTACCGCTCGGACGACGGCGGCAGCAACTGGAAACACGTCACCGACGACGCACGCATCTGGTCGAGGTGGTGGTATTTCGGCCGCGTGCGGGTGGACCCGCGCAATGCGGACATCGTCTACATTCCGAATACCGCGCTGTACAAATCCACCGACGGCGGCCACAGCTTCCTGCCGATCAAGGGCGCGCCCGGCGGCGACGACTACCACATTGCCTGGATCAGTCCGGACAACAGCGAGCACATCATGCTCGGCGTGGACCAGGGCGCCACCATCACCCTGGACGGCGGCAAGACCTGGAGTTCCTGGTACAACCAGCCGACCGGCCAGTTCTATCACGTCACTACGGACAACCAGTTCCCGTACAACGTGTATGGCGCGCAGCAGGATTCGCTGTCGGTCAAGCTGCCGAGCCGTACCGATTACGGCGACTACACCAATGGCATCAGTTTCATGGATTTCCTGCCCATTCCCACTGGCGGGGAGAGCGGTTACATCGCGCCGGACCTCTTGAATCCCCGCTATGTCTATGGTCCGGCCATCGTGCGGCCCTTCGATGGCGACATGACCCGGTTCGACACCGTGACCAAGCAGGTCGAGGACGTCAGTCCGACGCTCGAGTATCCGGGCGTCACGTATCGCAGGACGTGGACATTGCCCGTGGTCTTTTCGCGTCTCGATCCGCACGTGATGTATTCGTCGCACCAGATGATGTTCCGCACGGACAACGGCGGCCAGAGCTGGTCGGTGATCAGCCCGGATCTGACGCGCGAGAATCCGGGTGTGCCGCCGAATCTGGATGCAGTCACAGCGAAGGACACGGAGATCCAGGGGCCGCGTCGCGGCGTGATCTACACCATCGCACCCTCGCCGATCCAGAAGGGTCAGATCTGGGCCGGCACGGACGATGGCCTGATCTGGCTGACTGGCGACGAAGGCGGCCATTGGCAGAATGTCACGCCCAAGGGCCTGGGCGCCTGGTCGAAAGTGGGGATCATCGAGGCTTCGCACTTCGATGCCAACACGGCGTACGCCGCGGTGGACCGCCACCGCATGGACGACTACAAACCGTACATCTACGTCACCCATGACGCGGGCAAGTCCTGGACGCTTGCGGTCAACGGCATTGCCGCCGGCGATTTCGTGAACGTGGTGCGCGAGGATCCAAAGAAGCCGGGCCTGCTGTATGCCGGCACCGAGAAACACGTCTACGTCTCCTTCGACGATGGTGCCAACTGGCAAAGCCTGCAGCAAAACCTGCCGGTGACCTCGATGCGCGACATCGACGTGCATGGCGATGACCTGGTGCTGGCCACGTTCGGGCGCGGCTTCTGGATCCTCGATGACGTGAGCGCACTGCGCCAACTGGATGCGCAGGTCGGCACCGCGGCGGCGACGCTGTTCGAGCCGGCCGTGGCCTACCGCGTCCGCCCGGGCGGTTTCCTCAGCACGCCGTTCCCGAAGGACGAACCGCAGGCTGACAATCCGCCCAATGGCGCCCTCATCGACTATTACCTGAAGGCGGCTGCGTCGACGCCGGTGACTCTGGAAATCGTCAACGCGCAAGGCCAGTCGGTGCGCCGCTACTCCAGCGCGGATGTGCCGCCGACCGATGACGAGGCCACGGCGCGCACCGGCCCCGGATGGACGCCAAAGACCTGGCCGCTGTCCCAGCAAGCCGGCATGCACCGCTTCGTGTGGAACCTGCATTACGCGCTGCCCGAGGCGCTTGCCGGCAATGGCATGTACCGCTTCACCAACGGCGACGGGCTGTGGGCGCTGCCGGGCGAGTACACGGTGAAGCTCACCGTCGGCGGGCAGACCTACAGCCAGCCGCTGCAGGTCAAGGCCGATCCGCGCGTGCAGATTTCACCGGCGGCGCTGCAACAACAATTTGATCTGGGACGACGCATCGAGAGCCAGCGGATGGACATCGCCAAGATATCCACCCAGGCCGCCGGCTTGCGCTCCCGGTTGACCGCGGCGCGCGACAGGGCATCCGGCAGCGTCGCCAAGTCGATCGATGCGCTGATCAAGAAGGTCGATGAGGTGGCTGGCGTCAAGCCCGAAGACAACCCTGCCAATTCCATAGGCACGCCTGCCACGGACTTTGTCAGCCTGCTGTTCCTGCAGGGCGCCTATGCCAACCTGGCCGCTTCGGTGGAGAGCGCCGATGCCGCGCCTTCCAGCGGCAAGATGCAGACGCTGGCCAAATACCAGCAGATTCTCGACGCCGCGCTGGCCAAGTGGGAAAGCGTGAAAACCACCGATCTACCGCAACTGAATGCCAAATTGAAATCAGCCGGTTTGGGACCGATCGAATTGGCCGACTGACGACGGACTGTGCGACAGCGGTACCTGCTGGGCCGGGCAGCAATCCGTCCGGTTCGCCATTCACCCGAGGAAAGCCCATGTTCCGATCCTTGCTTGCCGGAGTCCTGCTGTTTGCCGCCGGGGTGGTGGCTGCCCAGCCGGTTCCGCCGTCGCTGCTGAACTCGCTGTCCTGGCGCGAGGTCGGCCCATATCGAGGCGGGCGCGTCGATTCTGTCGACGGTGTGGCCGGCAAGCCCAATGTTGCCTATTTCGGCGCGGTGGGCGGGGGCATTTTCAAGACCACGGATGCGGGGGTCACCTGGCAGCCGCTGTTCCAGCACGAGCAGGTGGCATCCATCGGCGCGATTGGCGTCTCGCCGTCCAACCCGCAAGTCGTCTACGTCGGCACCGGGGAAACCTCGATCCGCTCCAATGCCACCTACGGCAACGGCGTGTACCGTTCCGACGATGGTGGCCAGACCTGGCGGCACCTGGGACTGGACGATACCCGGCACATCGGTCGCCTGCTGGTCGATCCGCAGGATCCCGACCGCGTGGTCGTTGCGGCCCTGGGCCACGTCTGGGGCCCGAACAAGGAGCGTGGGATTTACCTCACCACGGACGGCGGCAAGAGTTGGAAACAGACGCTCTTCGTGGATGAGCACACGGGCGCGGTGGACTTGGCCCGCGACCCCGCACAGCCGGCGAGCCTGTACGCGACGACCTGGAATGCCGAGCGCACGCCTTGGTACCAGTATTCGCCGGTCGATGGTTCCGGCAGTGCGATCTACCACTCCGCCGACAATGGCGCGACCTGGCAAAAGTTGTCCCTGGAGGGGTTGCCGGCAAACATGGGCCGGATCGGCGTGGCGGTGACGGACACCGCTTCCGGCCCCCGGCTGTATGCGATCGTCAGCGCCGGGAGCTCGCTGGGTGGGGCGAATCAATCGGGGCGGGGCAGTGGCGTGTACCGTTCGGACGATGCCGGCAAGAGCTGGCACCTGATCAATCCGGACCCGCGCCTGTCGGGGCGTGGCTGGTACTTCGGGCGCATCTATGCCGACGCGAAAAATCCCGACCTCGTCTACATACCGAACACCTCGCTGTACCGTTCGCGTGATGGCGGCGCGCATTTCGAGGCGATCAAGGGTTCGCCGAACGGCGATGACATGCGCGCGCTGTGGCTGGATCCGGACAACGCCGAGCACTTGATCCTGGTGGCCGACCAGGGCGCCTCGATCAGCCTCGACGACGGTGCGCACTGGTCGAGCTGGTTCAACCAGCCCAGCGCGCAGATCTACCACTTCAGCGTGGACGACCAGGTGCCGTACAAGCTGTATGGCACGCAGCAGGATTCCGGCGCGCTGGTGATCGCTTCGCGTGGGCACACCGGCATCATCAGCAACGAAGACTGGAGTCCGGTCGGCGGCGGTGAGTCCGGCTATCTCTTCCCGCGCAAGGGTAATCCGTCGGTCATCTATGGCGCCGGGTCGGGCGGCACGATCACCAGCTATGACACGCACACGCACGTCACCACCAATATCTCGCCGTCGCCGCTACGCGGATTCGGCGCCTTGCCCACGGCCGACAGCTCCTATTATCCGTGGAACACCGCGTTCGCGCCGTCACCGTTCCATGCCGATACCTTGTACATGGGCGGCCAGAAGGTGATGCGGACCACTGATGGCGGCCAGCGTTGGCAGGCCATCAGTCCGATCCTGACCTACAAGGACGTGAAGGCAAAGTGCGAAGGCGAGCCAACCCGCAAGACGGGCGCCGCCTGCGGCTATTCGGTCATCTATGCGCTGGCGCCTTCCCGCGTCAAGGATGGCGTGCTGTGGGCCGGCACCGACGACTCCCGCCTGTGGCTCACCCGCGATGGCGGCGCGCACTGGGACAACGTGACGCCACCGGGCCTCGGGCCATGGAGCCGCGTGGACACGATCGAAGCCGATCCGCACGACGTGGCCAGTGCCTATGTCGCCGTCGACCGGCACCAGATCGACGATACCCGGCCATACATCTACATCACCCACGACGCCGGCAAGACCTGGCGGCTCGCCACCCAGGGCATTCCGGAGGGCAGCTATGTGCGGGTGGTGCGTGCCGATCCCGAGCGCAAGGGCTTGCTGTACGCCGGGACCGAGCTTGGCATGTTCGTATCGTTCGACGACGGTCATGCCTGGCAGTCGCTGCAGCGCAACCTGCCGACCACGGCCGTGCACGACCTGGCCGTCCACGATGGTGATTTGATTGCCGGGACCAGCGGCCGCGGCTTCTGGATACTGGACGACATCACGCCGCTGCGCACGGCGAGCGCGGCCATCGCGCAGAGCCAGGTGCATCTGTATGCGCCCAAGCCTGCGTTGCGCCTGCGCCTCGGCACCTATGAAGGCGAGGCGCGGCCGCCGGAAGTGCCGCACGCGGCGAATCCGCCGACCGGCGCCATCATCGATTACTGGCTGTCCGGCGCCAGCAGCACGCCGGTGACGCTGGCCGTCTATGACCATGCCGGCAAGCTCGTGCGGCAGTTCTCCAGCGCCGACAAGCCGGTGGCGATGCCGACGCCGAACTGGCCCGATTACTTCATGTCGCCACCTGCCGAGCTGGCGGCGACGGCCGGCGCGCATCGCTTCGTCTGGGATCTGCGTTATACGCCGCCCACTGGCGCGCCGCGCTGGGGCGAGCCGGCCGTGCTCGGACGCACGCCGCGCATGCCCATGGGGCCGCTGGTGCTGCCGGGCCAATACCGCGTGGTGCTGACGGCCGACGGCAAGGAATACACCCAAGCGCTCACCGTGCTCGCCGATCCGCACGCCGGTGGCGCCGGCGCGGCGCTGGCCGCCAATGTCCAACTGTCCCTGGACCTGGGTGCCGCCATTGACCGCAACAGCAAATTGCTCGCGGACGCCAAGGTCGCCGCCGCAGCCGCGAACGCGGCGGGCGATCGCGCCAAGGCGCAGCGTATCGAGGACCAGGTGAGCAAGGCTGGCCTGAGCCGCACCACCATGCAGCTGACCATGCTGATGAACCAGGTCATGGATACCGACGTCGCGCCCAGCCCCACCGTCGTGGACGCCGCCAACGGCCTGAAAGCCTCGAGCGACCAGGCGCGTGCCGCGGTAGGCAAGGCCCTGTCCGCTGCCCGCTGAGCCAAAACCGTAAGAGCCCACGGATGGGCTCCTACGCGATCTTTTCGGGCGAGCCGCGAAGGCATCGCCCACGCTCTTAGCGGCGCTCGGCAGCGGTTTTGTCGCGGGCCGCGCGGAACTCCGAATCGATGCTCCAGTTCGGCCACTCCTGCGAGTTAGCGAGATCGCTGCCGAGCGTGTACAGCAGCTGCAGGTCGCGGGCCATGCCGGTGAACGACCAGCTCGCCTGCCACTCATCGCCGGGCTGGTGGTAGCGCTTGGCGGTGTAGTCCGCGGCGGCGGCCCGACCCGCGGCGACGCCGCCATCAACCAGATCCTCGCCCGAGCCGAACGAGATCGCGGGCACGCCGCGCTTGGCGAACGAGAAGTGGTCGGAACGGAAGAAGTAGCCGGCTTCCGGGTGCGCGTCCGGCGTATAGCGCAGGCCAAACTGCTTGCCGACCGCGATCAGGTCATCCAGCAAGCCCAGCTTCGCCGTGCCGGAAATCGTGAAATCGCGCGCCGGGCCACCCGGATCCAGCGCATCCATGTTCAGCACGCCAGCGGTCGTCCCCAGCGGATACAGCGGATTGGCGGCATAGTACTCGGAGCCGAGCAGGCCACGTTCCTCGCCGGTGACGGCCATGAAGATGACCGAGCGCCCGGGCTGTGGCGCTTGCGCGAACGCACGGCCCATTTCGATCAGTGCCGCGACACCGGTCGCGTTGTCCACCGCGCCGTTGTAGATGCGGTCGCCGCTGGCATCCGGCGCGCCGATGCCGAAGTGGTCCCAGTGCGCGCTGTAGATCACGCTCTGGTCCGGATATTTGCTGCCGACGATGCGCCCGACGACGTTGTGCGAGGTGATGACCTGCGAGTCGACCTTGAAGTCGGCCGAGAACGTCACGCCTTTCAGCGTCACAGGCTTGAACGCGCGCGTCTGCGCTTCCTTCTTCAGCGCGGCGAAATCCAGTCCGGCCGACTTCAGCATCGACACCGCGAGGTCGCGCTGGATCCAGCCTTCCAGTTGCGGATGCTCCGCCGACGGGTCCTTGCGCACGATGTCGAACATCGTGCTGGCGTTCGAGTTCTTCACCGTCGCCCAGCCATACGAGGCCGGTGCCGTCTCATGGACGATCAAGGCGCCGACCGCGCCGCGTCGCGCAGCTTCCTCATACTTGTACGTCCAGCGGCCGTAATAGGTTTCGGCGTTGCCGCCAAAGTCGCCCTTGCCGGTCTCGAAATCCGGGTCGTTGATCAGCACCACGGCAATCTTGCCGTGCAGGTCGACGCCCTTGTAGTCGTCCCAGTGACGCTCCGGCGCATCGACGCCGTAGCCGACGAACACCAGCGGCACGCGCGTGACGTCCACGGACTTGGAGCCGTCCATCGGCGAGCGCATCGCGATTTCCTTGCCCTGGGTGAGGTTCACCGTATGGCCGTTTTCGGTCAGCGTGAATTTCGGCGTGCCGGCGATATCGCTGCGCAGCAGCGGCACGTCCTGCGTCCACGAGCGCTTGCCATTCTTCAGGTCGCCACCGGGCTGCAGGCCGACGGCCTTGAACTGCGTGACCAGGTAATCGATTGTCTTGGTTTCCGCCGGCGTCGCCGGGCCACGGCCTTCGAACGCATCTGACGACAGCGTTTTCACCTCGCTGGACAGGCGCTCGGGACTGAACGTCGGAGTCGCGGCGGCAAACGCCAGCGGGCAGGCGGACAGGGCGAACGCGACAAGCAGCACTCTTTTCACGGGCATGACCTGATGGGGTGACAAGGCGTTCCATACTAGATCGGCGTGCGGAGCGAAACCAATCCGCGGCGACGATCGTCGCCAGTGCGCTGCGTGCCGGCATCAATCGCCGGTGCGGCATTGGCGGTTGGTGCTTCGGGCCATGCATCCATGCTGGCCAGGTAGACCAGGATGCCGACCAGGCTCTTCAGGTCCTGGGCGTTGTGTTGCTGGACGCGGCGCAGGTTTGCGGCCGAGCCGCCGCGCAGGTAGTGCAGCCAGGCCGCCGGCGCTTGCGCGCCGGGCAGGTCGTCTTCGCGCACGACGCCGAGCAGTTGGCGCTCGGCGGTAGCGAGGCGGCAATTCGCCCACATGCCCTTCCAGTGGCGGCGCACGGGGTGGAGCAGGTCGAGATGCTGCAGTCCGATGAGCGGATTCGGTAAGCATGCCAGGCGATAACGCGTGGTCAGTAACGGCGAGTCGTAACTCTTGCCGTTGTAGCTCACCAGCACCGACTGCGCGTGCAGCCAGCCGGCAAACGTGCTCAGCATGGCCGTCTCGGCGGCCATGCGGGTGATGGTGAGCTGGCGCAGGCGCAGCCGCGCGTCGATCCAGTCCGCAGCGCCAATCATGAAGGCGCGGGTGCCGGTGCCGCCGGCGAGACCGGTGGTTTCGGTGTCGAAGTGCAGCAGGTGGGCGCGGGCCACGGGGTCCGCGACGCGGGCGAAGCGGGCGTCGATGCACGCGGCCGGCGGAGGCCAGTCCATCCAGGTTTCGGTGTAGTGCAGGCCGGTGGCGATTTCCTCGCCCTGGACCTCGCGGTCGGTCGAGGGTGGGATGTTGCCGGCAACATGGTTGCGCGCGCGCAGTTGCAGAAGCCGGCGCAGTTCGGCCGGCACCGATGGCGATGGCGCCGTGGCCAGGGCAGAAGCCGCAGCCGGAGCAGCCGTGCGACGTGCGCCGGCTTCGCGGCGCAGCTCGCGCAGGCGGCCGGGTTGCGGAGTCATCCGTTGGCCAGCAGGTTCAGCACCTGCAGTGCGAGCATTTTTGGTGTGCACGTGGCGTTCTCGTCCATGGCCAGTACCGGCCCGACGCAGGCGGGGCAGCCGCCGCGGCAATCGCAGCCCTGCACCAGCTCGAGTGCGCGCGCCAGCAGCTCGTCGCGGCGGGCGAACAGCGGCGCGCTCAGACCCACGCCGCCGGGAAACGCGTCGTACAGGTAGACCGTGGGCGCAAAGGGAAGGCCCGCGTCGGGCCATGCGGGCTGGCCATCGTCGCCACGCATCCGCCCATGCCCATGCAGGTCCGCGTTGGCGAACCAGGCGCCATCGCCGCTGCCGACGGATTTCTGCAGGTCGCGGCTTTCGGCCATCACTGCGACGGTGGCGACCAGGTGCAAGGCGCTGGCGGCGCCCATGAAGCCGTCGAGCGCCTGCTGGCGGTCGTCGAAGCCGGCGTCCAGCGCGACCTGCGGCAGCTGCCACCAGACGGCCGTGGTGTGCAGTTCCTGGTCCGGCAGGTTGACCGGGCCGTAGCCGATGTTCTCGTGGGTGTAATAGCGGATCTTCTTGTAGCCAGCGACGCGGCGCACGACGTGGACCTCACCATGCCCGGCCTGCCCGGCGCCGCAGCCGGCGCGGTCGAAGCAGTCCAGCACCTTGAGCCTGCTGTAGTCGATCGCGTCGGTGTAATAGTCGACATGGGTGCGCGTGACGTAGGCCTTGCGGCCTTCCCAGTCCAGCCGCTCCACCTGGTAGGGCACGGACTGGACCATGTGGATCGCGCCTGCGTACAGCGTGACCGCGGCGGCGGTGAAATCCACTTCGGCAATGATGTTCTGCCTGCCACCCGTGCGGTCCACCACCACGAAGTTGCCGTCGGCGACCGAGCGCAGCGACACGGCACCGGCCGGATAGCTGTCGGCAATCCATTCCCAGCGCTCGCCCTCGCGGTGCAGCACGCCTTCCTCGGCGAGGACTTCCAGCCAGGGCGCGGCATCGATCGGGCCGAATCTCTCGCCGTCGCCAAATGACAGTTCGAACGCTGCGCAGCGGATGTGGTCAAGCAGGATCAGCGCCTGGTCGGGCGCGATGCGCGCGTGTTCCGGCGTGGCGTCGCGAAAGAACTCGGGGTGGCGGATCAGGTACTGGTCCAGCGGATCGGAACTGGCCACCAGCACGCCGAGCGCGGCGCGCTGGCGCCGGCCGGCGCGCCCCAGCCGTTGCCAGGTGCCGGCCACGGAACCTGGGTAGCCATTCAGCACCACCACGTCGAGCGCGCCGATGTCGACGCCAAGCTCCAGTGCCGAGGTGCTGACGATGCCGTCGACGTGGCCGGCGCGCATGTCGCGCTCGGCGGCACGACGCTCGCGCGGCAGGTAGCCGCCGCGATAGGCGCGGATGCGCGGCGGCTTGCGTGGGTCGTGGTCGAAGACGTCCTTGAGGTACTTGGTAAGCACCTCCACCAGGGTGCGGCTGGAGGCGAAGACCAGGGTCTTCAGCCCCGACTTGATCGCCAGCCGCGCCACGCGGTTGCTCTGCGAGCGGGCCGAGGCGCGCAGGCCCAGGTCGGCGTTGACCACCGGTGGGTTCCACAGCAGCACGTGCCGTTCGCCGCTCGGCGCGCCGCTTGCGGTGATGCAATGCACGGGCTGCTCGATCAGCGCCTCGGCGTGCTCGCGCGGGTTGCCGATGGTGGCCGAGCACAGGATGAATTGCGGGTCCACGCCGTAGAACGCGCACACGCGCCGCAGGCGCCGGATGACGTTGGTCACGTGCGAGCCGAACACGCCGCGATAGCTGTGTACCTCGTCGATCACCACGTAGCGCAGGCTCTCGAAGAACTGCGCCCACTTGGTGTGGTGCGGCAGGATCGCCTGGTGCAGCATGTCCGGGTTGCTGATGACGATGTCGCCATGCGCGCGTACTGCCTGGCGCGCGTCGCCGGGCGTGTCGCCGTCGAAGGTGAAGGTTCGGACGCCGAGCTGGCCTGCGGTATTGAGTTCCAGCAGCTCGGCCAACTGGTCCTGGGCCAGCGCCTTGGTCGGGAACAGGTACAGCGCCTTGGACCGGTCCCGCAGTGCAGCGGCAAGCACCGGCAGGGTGTAGCAAAGCGTCTTGCCCGAAGCCGTGGGCGTGACGATGGCCACGTTTTCGCGCTCCTGGCTCGCCGCCCAGGCCTCGGCCTGGTGGCTGTACAGCCGCGACACGCCGCGCTGGCGCAAGGCTTCGGCCAGTGCGGGTGGCAAGTCGTCGGGCAGCGGTACGTACGAACCGGCCGTGGCCGGCACCACGACGGTGCCGGTGATGCGGGCGGCATAGCGTCGCGACAGGCGCTCGGCCAGCATCCGGCCATCGCCCGGCGGGCCGGAGGGCTTGCCTTCGGATCGAAGGCGGTTGGACAGGGCGTGCATGGCGTATCCGCGTGAGGGCCGCCCGCGAGTACACCGCGCTACCGTCTCATCCCTTGCGACAGCGCCTTGCTTCATGCGCAGCAGGCATGACTTCCGGCACGCACGGGCAGACTTGTAACGTTATAAGGTTTCCTGCTGCTGCTCTTCGAGAAGTCGCGCTCGCATGAAAAAGTCGTGGATTCGCGGGCTGAACCACATGGCAAGCGGAAACGATCAGGCTGTACTCTTACGCGGAGGCCGGCAGTCCGTGTCGTGCGCGCGGACACTGGGCGCCATCGTGGCCGTGCTGGCGCTGGGTGGTTGTGCCGTGGGGCCGGACTTCGAGCGGCCGGCTGCGCCAAAGGTCGATACCTATACCGCGCACCCGGTCGGGACCACGGCGGCCACGGCGAACGTCGCCGGCGGCGAGGCGCAGCACTTCACCAGCGGCAGCGATATCCCTGGCGACTGGTGGACCTTGTTCCATTCCAAGGCGCTCAATGCGCTGATTGCCGAGTCGCTCGCCAACAATGCCGACCTGAAGACGGCGCGCGCCGCCCTGGCGGTGGCGCGGGAAACGGCCCTGGCACAGCGCAGTACCCGCTATCCATCGATATCCGCAGGCTTCTCGGCCAGCCGCGAGCAGGACCCGCCCGGTGCGCTGGCTCCCGTGCCCAGCAACAATGCCTTCCTGTACAACCTGTTCACCCCGCAGGTCAGCGTGTCGTATGCGCCGGACCTGTTCGGCCTGAACCGGCGCACCATGGAATCCGCCCAGGCGCAGGCCGAGGCCGCCCGCTTCCAGATGCTGGCGACGCAGGTCACGCTGAGCACCAATGTGGTGCTCGCCGCCGTGCAGCAGGCGTCGCTGCGGGCGCAGGTCAAGGCGACCGAGGATCTGGTCGACATCAACCGGCACATGCTGGAGCTGTTGCGCGAGCAGCAGTCCCACGGCTATGTCGGGCGCCTGGAGGTGGCGGCGCAGGAGACGCAGATGGCGCAGGTGGCCGCCAGCCTGCCGCCGTTGCGCAAGCAGCTTGAGCAGCAGGACCACTTGCTGGCGGTGCTGGCCGGGCGTTTTCCGGGCCAGGGCCAGGCCGAGGCGTTTGACCTGGACAGTCTCGCCTTGCCGCAGGACTTGCCGCTGAGCCTGCCGTCGGTCCTGGTGGCGCAGCGGCCCGACGTGCGCCAGGCCGAGGCCGACATGCATGCCGCCAGCGCCCAGGTCGGCATCGCCACTGCCGAGCGCCTGCCGAACATTTCCCTGAGCGCGAATGTCGGCAGCACCGCGTTGGCAATCGGCCAGGTGTTCAAGGCCGGCACGGGCTTCTGGAGCGTGGGCGCCGACCTGGCCGCGCCCATTTTCGAGGGGGGTGCCTTGCTGCATCAGCAGCGCGCGGCCAAGGCCGCCTATCGGCAGGCCGCTGCGCAATACCGCAGCACGGTGCTCGGCGCGTTCCAGAACGTCGCCGACACCCTGGCCGCGTTGGAGCAGGATGCGGACACCCTGCAACAGGCGGCGAAGGCGGCCGCTGCGGCGCAGGTCACGCTGGATCTCTCCCAGCGCCAGGTGAAGGACGGCTATGCCGGCTACCTTACCCTGCTCAGCGCCGAGCAGGCCTACCAGCAAGCGCAGATCACCCTGGTGCAGGCGCAGGCCGACCGCTACAGCGACACCGCGGCCTTGTTCCAGGCGCTCGGCGGCGGCTGGTGGCACGACGCCGATGCGGACCAGTCCACGCCAAAGCCGGCCGCAACCGGATCGAACGGAGCGGCGTCGGTCGATGCCCCCCACGTTGCGGTCCGCGCGCCCGACGCCACCCAGGCCGGCCCGCAGCCATGAATCCAACCGGGATGCAGATGAATACCAGATTCCTCGCGCAAGGACCCGCGATGATGCGGACCGATAACACCTGCTACTGGCCGGTACTGATGGCACTGGCAGCGGTGCTGGTGCTGGCTGGCTGCTCGTCCGGCGGCGACGCCGGCAAGGCAGCGGCTGCCGCCAACACGCCGCACAACGTCACCATGACGGCCGAGCAGCTCAAGCACATCCAACTGGACACCGTGGAGTCCCAGGCCTATCACCGCACGGTCCAGGCCAACGGCACTGTCGACTTCGACCAGAACCAGGCCACCAGCGTGGTCGCGGCCTTCTCGGGTCCGGTGACGCGTCTGCTGGTGGCGCCAGGCGACCAGGTCAAGCAGGGACAGGCGCTGGCGATCGTCGATTCGCCCGACTTTGCCGAGGCGATCGGCAACTACCGCAAGGCCTTGATCGCCGCGAAGAACGCCCGCCGCGTGGCGGACATGGACCAGGATCTGGTGAAGCATGACGGCATCGCCGAGCGCGAGGCGGCCCAGGCCCAGACCGACGCGGTCAGTGCCGAGGCCGACCGCGATGCGGCACTGCAGACGCTGAAGGGCCTGAACGTGGATGCGCAAACCATCCGCGACCTGCAGGCCGGCCGCGAAGTCGGGCATGTGCAGGGCACGATCCGCTCGCCCATCGCCGGCACCGTGGCGGAGCGCCTGATCACGGTCGGGCAACTGTTGCAGGCGGGCAGTACGCCGTGCTTCACCGTCGCCAACCTCTCGCGGGTCTGGGTGCTGGCCCAGGTGTTCGGCGACGCCCCGGCCAGCCTGCGTGTCGGCGATCCGGCCGACATCGAGATCGATGACGCCGGCAAGCCGCTGGCCGGCAAGCTCACCAATATTTCCGCCGTGGTCGATCCGGATACGCGGGCGGTGACGGCGCGGATCTCGGTCGACAATCCCGGCGGCCTGCTGCGCAAGCAGATGTATGTGCGCGTGCGCATCCATTCGCAGCAGGCGCAGCAAGGCCTGCTGGTGCCGGTCTCGGCTGTCCTGCGCGACGACGAGAACCTGCCCTTCGTGTATGTCGTGCAGGCCGACGGCAGCTTTGCGCAGCGCGGCGTGAGCCTGGGCTACCGCAGCGGCGACCGCTACGACATTACCGCGGGTCTCAAGGCCGGCGAGCGCGTCGTGGTCGATGGCGCCATCTTCGTCCGCTTCATGCAGACGCAATGACTACCGAAGCCTTGCCGCCATCAACACCGCCGCGCGCGTCGGTGATCAACCGCATCGTCGCTTTCGCGCTGGAACAGCGCATGCTGATCGTGCTGCTCACGGCCTTGCTGGTGGGCGCCGGGTGGTGGGCGCTGAAGCGCCTGCCGCTGGACGCCTATCCGGACCTGTCGCCGCCCATGGTGGACATCGTCACCCAGTGGCCCGGGCATTCCGCCGAGGAAGTCGAGCGCCTGATCACCATCCCGGTCGAGCTCGGCTTGAGCGACGTGCCGCAGCTGACGGTCAAGCGCTCGGTCTCGCTGTACGGCTTGTCCGATGTCACCTTGACCTTCACCGACGACACCGACCGCTACTTTGCCCGCCAGCAGGTCTTCAACCGGCTGGGTGATATCACCCTGCCGGATGGCGTCAGCCCCTCGGTGTCGCCGATGTCCTCGCCGTCCGGCCTGATCTACCGCTATGTGCTGCAGAGCAGCGACCGCACGCCGATGCAGCTCAAGACGCTGGACGATTGGGTGGTGGCGCCGCAATACCGCTCCGTGCCGGGCGTGGCGGACGACTCGGGCTTCGGCGGTGGCACCATGCAATACCAGGTACTGCTCGACCCGCTGAAGATCGCCGGTGCCGGCTTGTCGGTGTCGCAGGTCGAGTCCGCGCTGGCGGCGAACAACAGCAACGGCGGCGGTGGCTTCTACTCGCAAGGTGGCCAGTTCTTCTACGTGCGCGGGATCGGCCGCATCGAGACGCCCGAGGACATCGGCAACATCGTGCTCGCCGTGCACGGCGGCAACCCGATCCTGGTCAAGGACGTCGGCCGCGTGCGCATCGGCATCGCGCCGCGCCTCGGCGAATTCGGCTACATGGGCCAGAACGACGCGGTGGAAGGCGTCATCCTGATGCGTACCGGCGAGAAGACCCAGGACGTCCTGACCCGGATCGAGGCGAAGACGCGCCAGCTCAACGACGACATCCTGCCCAAGGACGTCAAGGTCCATCCGTTCTATGACCTCAGCAACCTGATCGCGGAAACCACCCATGTCGTGCAGCGCAACCTCGTGCTGGGCATGGTCCTGGTCATCGCCGTGCTGATCTTCTTCCTGTTCGACATCCGTGCCGGACTGATCGTGGCGGTGACGATTCCGCTCGCCCTGCTGTTCGCGTTCATCTGCATCGACATGAAGAACGCGTCGGCCAACCTGCTGTCCATCGGCGCGGTCGACTTCGGCATCCTCGTCGACGGCGCCATCTTCATGGTCGAGAACGTCTTCCGCGAGCTGGCGAAGCGGCGCGGCACGGACTACGACATCCGCGAGGTCATCCGCGTGGCGGCCTCGGAAGTGGATCGCCCGCTGGTGTATGCCGTGGCGGTGATCGTGGCCAGCTTCCTGCCGATCTACGTGCTGACCGGACCCTCCGGCACGCTGTTCAAGCCGATGGCCGACACGATGATCTTCGCCCTGGTCGGCTCGCTGCTGGTCACGCTGACGCTGTTGCCGGTGCTGTGCGCGCTCCTCATGCGCAACGGCGTGCGCGAGCGGCGCAACCGCGCGATGGAAAAAGTGCAGGCCTGGTACACGCGCTGGCTCACGCACTGCCTGGCCTGGCGCTGGCGGGTGACCGGCATTTCGGCGGCCTTGCTGGTGCTGTGCCTGCTGCTGGTGCCCAGCATCGGCGCCGAGTTCATGCCGCACCTGGACGAAGGCGCGCTGTGGGTACGCGCGACCATGCCGTACTCGATTTCCTATAGCGAGTCGTCGAAGATCACCCCGCAGATTCGCGACATCCTGCGCTCGTTCCCGGTGGTGACCACGGTCACTTCCGAACTGGGCCGCCCGGACGATGGCACCGACTCGACCGGTTTCTTCAACGTCGAGTTCTTCGTGGGCCTGAAACCTTATTCGCAATGGGGCGGCAAATACCGCAGCAAGCAGGATTTGATCGACGCCATCAACGCCAAGCTCGATGCCTTCCCGGGCATCGACTTCAACTACACCCAGCCTGCCGAGGATGCCGTCGACGAAGCCGAGACCGGCTTGAAGAGCGCGCTGGCGGTCAAGATCTACGGCCCCGACCTGGCCATCCTGCAGGAGAAGGGCAAGGCCATCAAGGAAGTGATGCAGCAGGTGCGCGGCATCACCGACGTGACCCTGGTGCACGAACTCGGACAACCCAGCCTGACCGTCCAGGTCGACCGCGCGAAGATCGCGCGCTACGGCTTGAACGTCGACGACATCAACAACCTGCTGGAGGCCGCGGTCGCCGGCGGCGTGGCCACCCAGGTCGTGCAGGGCGAAAAGCAATTCGACCTGGTGGTGCGGCTGGACCAGCAATACCGCGACAACCCGCAGGAGATCGGCGACATTCCGGTCGCCACGCCGAGCGGCCAACAGGTCCCGCTGAAGGAGCTGGCGAAAATCCAGGTCAGCAATGGTGCGTCCTTCATCTACCGCGAGGACGACTCGCGCTACATCGGCGTGCAGTTCTCGGTGACCGGCCGCGACCTGGCCAGCGCGGTGCACGACGCGATGCAGCAGGTCGCCGCCAAGGTCAAGCTGGGCCAGGGCTACCGCATCGACTGGGGCGGCGAATACAAGGAATACACCGCATCAAGGGCGCAGATGCAGGTCATCCTGCCGCTCACTGTGCTGCTGATCTTTGGCCTGCTGTTCGTGCTCTACGGCAATTTCAAGTTCCCGTTCATCACAGTGGTGAGCGTGCTGCTGACCGCCCCGATCGGCGCGATCGTCGCGCTGTGGATCACCGGCACGCCGTTTTCCGTGTCGTCCGGCATCGGCTTCATCGTGCTGTTCGGCGTCTCCGTACTGACCTCGGTGGTCTATATTTCCTGCGTCAACGAGTTGCGGCGCAACGGCATGGCCATGGACCAGGCGGTGTACGAGGCGGCGCTGCTGCGCCTGCGGCCGATCATGATGACGGCGCTGGTCGCCGCGCTCGGCCTGCTGCCGGCTGCGCTGGCCACCGGCGTCGGCACCGATTCGCAGCGGCCATTTGCCCTGGTCATCGTCAGCGGCATGATCGCGCGCCTGGTCATCGGCATTTATCTCATGCCGGTGCTGTACGCCATGGTGGCGCGGCCCGGCGACCGCCTCGAGGTTTAAAGGGGACGTGGCAAATTAAAACGAGGTGAAGACTTGGCCGTCGCCGATATGGCGGGCAACAGGACAATCGCGTGGGCAGTGCCAAAGGTGCAGCAGACACCGGCATTTTGCGCTACGCCCGGGATGACCCTGGCGGCATTGATTCGCCTGGCATCCCTGGGCGTGGCAAGCATCCCCTCCAGCCAGTTCCAGCAGCGGGTACCAGCCATGGCAACCAGCGTAGCGCAAGGCCTGGAAAAGCGGCGTCCGATCCCCGGCGACCGGGGATTGGTACGCACCTTGGGCGCCGTCGCGGTAGCGTTGTCGGCGGTCGCCCAGGAATACGGCAGCGGCATCAACTTCGTGATGCCGCACAGCCTGGAGAGCTACCCGGCTGCCGAGGGGTTGGTACCGCTGGCGATGTTCGTTGCCGGCATCGTGCTCATTCCCGAAGTCGTACTTTTCGCCCGCTACTCGGCGGTGATGCCGCGCGCGGGTTCCACCTACGTATGGTTGACCCGTGGACTGGGTCCTTACGCCGGGTTTGCCATCGCCTTTCTCTGGTTCATCGGCATTTGCGGCGCAACCGGCTTCCTGGCGTTCGCCACTGGCACCTTCATCGGTGATGCCGCGCAAGCCAGTGGCCTGGCGACGCAATGGTTCACGACGCGGAGCGGGCATCTGCTCACCGGCCTCGCTGCCATCTGGTTGATCGCGGCGCTGCACCTGAGTGGGGTCAGGAACTATGGTTATCTGATCTACATCGCCGGCACCCTGGTGGCCGTGGCGGCGATGATCGTGATCGTGACCGGCTTTGTCACGACGCCCGAGAGCGCCTTGCCCCGACTCGCCGACGCGGTCGGCTTTCGTCCCGTGCCCCGGCCGTCGCAGCCCTCGTGGACGGCGTTCGTGTCGGTGATCGGCTTGTTCATGTTCGCCTATGGGGGCCTGGAGGCCTCCACCTCGCTGGGTGGGGAAGTGGCGAATGCGCACCGCAACATGCCGCGTGGCATCATCGCCGGCTGGGCCATTGCCGTGGTGCTTTACACCCTGGTCTCGTATGCCCTGTTCCACGCGGTGCCGTGGTGGAGTGCCGTGCCCATACTCGAATCCGGGCACGGCTACCTGCTGACCACGCCGGCCTTGATCGGGCTGCTCGCGCCGCGCGCCATTGCCGTGTTCCTCAACATCCTGGTGGCGATCATCGTGGTCAAGACCATTGCGCCGCAACTTCTCGACGCCAGCCGCTTCCTGTTTGCCTGGGCAGAAGACGGATTCATACCGCGCCGATTCGCCACCACCAATGCCGCCCACGCGCCGGCACCAGCCATCGTGCTGGCGGCCAGCCTCAGCTGCCTGTTCCTGATCGATGCGGTGTTCGGCGGCTGGCAGATCGGCGTGACCCTGCGCGCGGTGAGCATTGCGATCGTGTTCTCCGCCCTGGGGCTGGCGACCGCGCTGCTGGCATGGTGGCCCAGCTGGCGCCAGGCCCGCGTGTTCGCGGCGGATTGCACGCGTGGTGGCTACGTGAAAGTCATCGCCGTGTGTGCGGTGATCATTGGCGTAGTCCTCATCGTCTCCGTCGTCCATGAGCAAGGCACGGCGTGGTACTTCCAGCCCTGGTTCCAGCTCGCCGTGGCCGCGCTGGTTTCCGTCCTGTTGGCGATGGTGGCCAACCGGCGCGCCACTTCGCGAGGCGACGACTTTTTTGCCCGTTTCCGGATTCCGCCGCCACAATGATGCGAAGTCCTGCCCGTTCCACCCGACGCTGCGGCCCGCCGGGCCGCCCTGGATCCAGGCCGGCGACCCTGGATCGATGCACGACCCTCGCGCCATCAACCACCTTGGAGATTCCCCATGCGATTCAGCTATCTCACCGATCTCGAGTGCCCGAAGGACGGGCGCCGGTACGACGCCGGCGTGCCGCAAAAGCTGTGTGCATGCGGTTCACCCCTGCTGGCCCGCTATGACCTGGCGGCCGTTCGCCAGGAGGTGGCGCGCGATGAGGTCAGCGCTGGCCCGCCCACGCTGTGGCGCTACCACGCGCTGTTGCCGGTCAGTTCAAGCGACGCCGTCGTTTCCCTCGGCGAGGGCATGACGCCTATCTTCGGCTTGCCGCGGCACGGCAGGAAGATCGGCGTGCCGGGCCTGGTGGTGAAGGACGAGGGCAGCTTGCCGACCGGCTCGTTCAAGGCGCGCGGTGCGGCAGTCGGCGTTTCCCGCGCCCGGGAGATCGGCATCCGGCGGATCGCGATGCCGACCAACGGCAACGCCGGCGCAGCCTGGTCCACCTATGCGGCGCGGGCCGGGATGGCGTCGCTCATCGTCATGCCCAGGGCGGCGCCGGAAATCGCCCGCAAGGAATGCGCCGTCACCGGAGCCCGGCTGTATCTGGTCGATGGCCTGATCGGCGATGCCGGCGCCATCGTGGGCCGCGCGGTGGCCGACAGCGACTGGTTCCCGGTGTCGACGCTGAAGGAGCCGTACCGCCTGGAAGGCAAGAAGACCATGGGCTTCGAGATTGCCGAGCAGTTGGGCTGGCGGGTGCCGGACGTGATCGTCTACCCCACGGGCGGTGGCGTCGGCCTGATCGGCATCTACAAGGGCCTGCGCGAGCTGCAGGAGCTGGGCTGGATCGGCGACAAGCTGCCCAAGCTGGTTGCGGTGCAGGCTGAGGGCTGCGCGCCGATCGTCCGCGCTTTCGAGGCCGGAGCGGACCATGCGGAGCCTTGGCAAAACGCCGAGACCGTGGCCTTCGGCATCAACGTCGCCTCGGCCATCGGCGATTTCCTGATCCTCGAAGCGATCCGGGCGACCGAAGGTTGCGCGGTGGCCGTCAGCGATGCGGCGGTCCTGGAGCAACTGGCCGACGTGGGCCGCAGGGACGGGGCCTTCTTCTGCCCCGAAGGCGCGGCAACCCTCGCCGCCGTCGCCAAGTTGCGCGCGAGCGGATGGCTGGACGGCAGCGAAGAGGTCCTGGTACTCAACACCGGCAGCGGTCTGAAATATCCGGATACGGTGACCGCCAATCCACCCGTGCTCCCCATCGGCGGCAACATCCCCATGCTGGATTGAGGGGACCGGGCTGGCCCTGGTCCCCCGGTGGGGTGTCCGTCATCCGGGATCCGGGGCACCTCCGGAAGCCTCGCGTTCGGATGACATCGTGCCGGCAAAGGGGGCTGCCGCCGTCGTGCTCCAGCACCGCCCGTTCCTGACGATCATGCGCCGTCCCGGCACGGTGGCCACTGCGGCGGCGGCATTCGGGGCGTCGATGACGACGAAGCTGGCCTCGTGGCCCACCTGCAGGCCGTAGCCCGGCACGTCCAGCACGGCAGCGGCGGCATCGGTGGCCATGTGCAAGGCTGCGCGCAGAGCCGCGTCGGTGTAGAAACCGGAGCGGTAGCCCACCAGCATGCAACGCTGCAGCATGTCGCCATTGCCGTAAGGCCACCAGGCGTCCTGGATGTTGTCGTTGCCGGTGAACACGCGCACGCCGGCGGCGCGCAGCCGCAGCACGGGCGGGAAAGCCCGATCGCCGGGCGCGTTCGTCATCACCGACACGCCGGCCTCGGCCAGCGCGGCGGCCACCCGGTCCACCTCTTCGGGCGTGACCTCTCCCAAGGCGTACGCGTGGCTGACCGCGACCCGGCCCTGCAGGCCCGCCGAACGGGTGCGTGCCGCGATGCGATGCAGTTCGGCGATGCCCTGCCGGCCGGGTTCGTGCAAGTGGATGTCGATCTTCGCGCCGCGTTTTTCGGCGATGCCGAAGACCACGTCGAGCTGGCCCTGCGCATCGCCGTCGAACGTGGTCGGATCGATGCCGCCCACGACTTCGGCGCCTTCCCGGATGGCCGCATCGAGCAGTTCCGCCGTGCCGGGGCAGGACATCACGCCGGCTTGCGGAAAAGCCACCAGTTCGATATCGACCAGGCCGCGCCATTTCTCGCGTGCCGCCAGCACGGCGTGCAGATTGTCCAGGCCGGTGGTGGCGTCCACGTCGACGTGACTGCGCATGGCCATGGTGCCGAAGCTGGCCGCCTGGCGAATCAGCGCATCCACGCGCTTGGCGACCGGCGGCGCGCCGGCAAGTTCCAGCTTTTCGGCGGCCAGGCGATCACGCAAGCCAACGGCGGGCCGGTGCGGATGCCAACGGTCGCCGACGAAGCTCTTGTCCAGGTGGATGTGCCCGTCGACGAGGCCTGGCAGCACCAGGTGGCCGCCCAGGTCGACGGCGTCGGCCCCGTCGGGAACCGGCACGTCGGCGCCCATGGCGGCGATGCGGCCGTCGCGCACGGCCAGGCTCAGGGGCGCGCCCTCGGCGTCGACCGCATGGACGAAGATGCGTTCAGCCATGCCGGCGTCTCTCGTCGATCAGCGCGCGGCTTCCTGGTTCCAGACGGCCACCTGCGCGCGGGTCTTCGCGAGCATGTCGTCCAGGGCCTTCCGGTCGTAGACCTTGCCCCGCATGATGACCGTGTCGATGTCCTGCGTAGCGGCAATGTCGTCCAAGGGATTGCTTTTCAGCAGGACCAGATCCGATGCCTTGCCTGGGGCGACCGCGCCGTAGCGGTCCAGCTTGCCGAACCAGGCCGGACCCGCGCGCGTCGCCGAAGCCAGCGCCTGCGCGGGTGTCAGGCCGTTCTGCACATACAGGCCCAGCTCCTGATGCAGGCCGATGCCGGGATAGTCGAATGAATTGAGGAAGCCCGCATCCGTGCCCGCCATGATGGTTACGCCGGCCTGCTGCAGCAGCGGCAGGATTGCCGCGTGGCGCGCGTATTGTGCATGGCGCGCCGCGATCTGCTCGGGCGTGGCCTTCGCCGCGCGCTCGATGCGCCAGTCGTAGGTCTTGCGCAGCTTGGGGCCGATATAAGCCAAGTACGGATCCTGCGCATGGTCGTCGGTGTCCAGGAAGCTGATTGCGCGGCTGCCGTTGAGGGTCGGCGTCACGAACACGTGCTTCTCGGCAAGGAGGCGATAGGCGGCCATCGCGGTCGTCTTGTCGAAGTCCAGTTCAATGCGGCGATTGGCCTCGGCGCTGGTGATGCGGCCTGCGCCGAAATCCGCGCTGATGGCCGCTTCATCCTTGGCTCCCGCCTTGTAGGCATAGCCGATGTGCTCGATCGAACTGAGGCCGGCGGCAACCGCCTGCTCGATGGTGATGGCCATGGGGATGTGCGTCGACGTGCGCATGCCCAGCCGCTGGGCCTCCGCAACGGCGTACAGGAACAACTCGGGCTTGAGCGTGCTGTCGGTGATCTTCACGAAGTCCACCCGGTCCTTTTGCAGCTTGACGAAGGCTGCATCCACGTCGGCTTCGCTGCCGACCTCGATGGTGCCCTTCCAGATCGGGTGGATGCCTTCGATCTTCGCGCCCGAGGTGAATATCCGCGGCCCGAGCAAGGCACCGCGGGCGACTTCGTCGCGCCAGGCCAGCACCTGATCCGCCAGGTCGCCGGAACAGTCGCGCACCGTGGTGATGCCGTGGGCGACGTACAGCGGCAGCAGCGCCTGGTTCTCGGCGATCAGGTCGGGACCGCCGCCGAAGTGCACGTGCATGTCCCACAACCCGGGAATCAGGTAGCGGCCCTTGCCGTCGATGGCCTGGCCGGCCTGCCATGTCCTGGCGATGTCGGCGTCGGGCCCGACTGCCACGATGTCCTCGCCGCGCACGACCACGGCCTGATCCGGGATCGTCGTTGCATGCTCGACGTCCACGACGTTCGTGTGGCGGATGATCACGTCGCCTTTGGACATCGCGGCGAACGCCGGCGATGCCAGAGCGAACAGGGTGACCAGGGCGTATGGGATGAGCTTTTTCATGGGATTGACTCCTGGGCTGACGCCCGGCGACCGGCAGGGTCGGGCATCGGGTGGAAAGCAAGAGGGGAGAGCTCGGTGCGCGCCGGCATCGCGATCAGAAAAGCTGTTTCGCCCGCGCGCCTGCGCGCGCCGATGCGGGCACCGCGCCGCAGGCTCGCGTGGACGACTTTGACGTCGCCATCGACGGCTGCCAGCTGCGGCCATTCGTCCACTTGGCGCCCGCTCGGGAACGCGACGGCGGAAGCGGGCATGGCTGCGATCGTGACGCAGGCAATGGAAACGCGTTTCGTCGGCATTGAAGTGCCATGCACGTCACCGGGCGGGAAGGCTTGCCCAAGGCAATGACGGCATGCTAGACACCACATGACACATTGGGAAACGAAATATTCAAATGACGATCAGTGCCAAACCGAATAGACCGTTGTTCGATCCCGACCTGCTGCGGGCTCTCGTCGCAGTGGCCGATTGCGGCAGCTTCACCGCCGCCTCGGTGCGGCTGCACTCGACGCAATCGACCATCAGCCAGAAGGTGCGTCGCCTGGAGGAGATGGCGGGCCAGCGGATGCTGGTGCGCGGCCATCACGACGTTCGGCCGACCGATCATGGCGAGAAGCTGCTGGCCTACGCGCGGTGCATGCTGGCGCTCAACGACGAGATGCTCGACGCGCTGTCCGACGCTACCGTGGCCGTTACCGTGCGCCTGGGCGTGCCGGAAGACTTCGTCGCGGGGCGCGCCACACAATTGCTGGCCGCCTTCAACCGCAGGCACCCGTGGGTCAAGCTGGAGGTCACCACCGGTCTCAGCCGCGATCTCGCCGATGCCTACGACCGGGGCGAACTGGACCTGATCATCATCAAGCAGCGTCGCAACAGCCGCGAGTCCGTGGCGCGCTGGCCGGAGAAGATGGAGTGGATCGACAGCGCCCGGCATCCGTCGATCCACCTCGATCCGCTGCCGTTGGTGGCGTTCCCGCCGCGTGGCCTGTACCGCGACGAGATGATCCAGGCCGTGGAAAGCCGCGGCCGCGCGTGGTGGATCAGCTTCACCAGTTCCAGCCTGTTCGGCGTGCAATCGGCGGTGGCGGCCGGGTTCGGCATCAGCCTGCTTCCGGCGCGCACGGTCACGGGCGGCCACGTGATCCTGGCGCGCAAGAGCGGGCTTCCGCCGATAGGTACCATGGACATCGCGGTGCTTCGCCGCCCCGCGGCGGACCCCGTCGTCACCGAACTCTGCCGCGAGCTGGTCGCGATGCTGGAACAGCACCGCAACCGGTGACACCGCGGCGTGGCGCGGCAATTGGCCGACGTGGGTCGCAGGGGCGGCGCGAGCCCGTAGCGCAGGATGCATGCAGTAATGGTGGCCAGAGGTGGAATCGAACCACCGACACGAGGATTTTCAGTCCTCTGCTCTACCAACTGAGCTATCTGGCCAGGGCCTGGCAGGCATGCGGCTTTGCGCCACATGAGCCGCGCATTACAGCGAATGCGCGCCCTGGCGTCAAGCCGAGTCGGTCGGCGTGAGGTGCGCCTGGACGTAGCCGGGCGGATGGGTGACTTCGCCCAGGAACAGGAAACGCTCCATCTGCTCGGCGAGGTAGGCTCGGTCTTTCGCCTCCAGCGGATTGAGCCGGTATTCGTTGATCAGCATGGTCTGGTGGGCGATCCAGCGTTGCCAGGCCTGCTTGGAAATCTCCGCGTAGATGCGTTGCCCGAGCGGGCCGGGCCAGGGGGCAAAGTCCAGGCCCTCGGCCTCGGTCTTGAGCAGGGCGCAGTGGACGGTTCGACTCATTACAAGGTACCTCGCTGGCACGCCGGCGCTCCGCACGCCGCCGCTCATTGTGCCGTGCCCGCTGCAGCCGCGTCGTTGACGCGCGACAACAGGCGGCGCACCGGCGCGGGCAAGCCGAGCCGGGCAAGCTCATCGGCCGTGCACCAGCGCAGGTCGGGATGATCGGCGACGCCGGGGTTTGCGGCCGCGCAGCGGAACAGCCAGGGCGTGACCTGCAGCCGATAGTGGGTGAAGACGTGGATGAAGGCGTCGAGTGGCTCGTCGCCCGCGACCCGCGCGTGTCGCCCCGCCCACGAGCGGGCGTCGTCGGCATTGTCCGCCTCCGGCAGGCTCCACAGGCCGGACCACACGCCGTGGGGGCCGCGGCGTTCGAGCAGCACGCGACCCCGGGTGTCGCGCAGCATCACCATGCACGTGCTGCGGGTCGGGATGGCCCGGGCCGGGCGGCGCGTGGGCAGGGCGGCGGTGAGGCCCTCGCGATACGCGACGCAACCGGCGGCCAGAGGACACTGCGCGCAACGCGGTTGCCCGCGCAGGCAGATGGTGGCGCCCAGGTCCATGATCGCCTGGGTGTAGTCGGCCACGCGCGCCTGCGGCGTGTGCAGGTCGGCGTAGTGCCAGAGCTCCCGCTCCACCGCCGCTTCGCCCGGGTAACCGGATACGCCGTGGTAGCGCGCCAGCACGCGCTTGACGTTGCCGTCCAGGATCGGCCAGCGCTGCCCATGGGCCTGGGCCAGGATCGCCCCCGCAGTGGAGCGGCCAATGCCGGGCAAGGCAAGCAGGGCGGCAAAGTCGGCAGGAAGTTCGCCGCCATGCTCGCGTGCGCAGATGCGCGCCGTTTCGTGGGCATGGCGCGCGCGCCGGTAGTAGCCAAGGCCCGACCACAACGCGAACACCTGGTCCTCGCTGGCCGCGGCCAAGGCGCGCACCGTGGGCAGGGTGGTTACGAAGCGCTCGAAGTAGCCGATCACCGTGCGTACCTGGGTCTGCTGCAGCATCACCTCGGACAGCCAGACCGCGTAGGGATCACGCCGGCCGGAGGCATCGGTACGCTGCCAGGGCAAGTCCTTGCGCCCGTGCCGGTCGAACCAGTGCAGCAGCCGTGCGGCGAGGGGATCGGTCATCGCCGGGCCGGCGTCGCGGCCTTCGGCGTCGCCGCTACGCTCGCAGCGGAAGCAGGGCCGGCACTGGCCGCAGCGGCCGGCTGGTCGTCGACGGTGGTGATGCTCAGACCTTGCACGCTCACACTGCCGGTTTGCAGCTTGTCGACGCGGATGTCTGCACGCCCCGGCGGCAGGGTGAGCTGCGGGTCGTCCCTGCTGGTGATGCCGCTCCACCAGGCCAGCAACTCCTGCGGTGGCAGCTCGATGTTGGCGTGGTTGCCGGGACCATCGAGCTTGGCCACCAGCAGCGAGGTTTGCGTGGCGGTGGCCGGCGTGAGTTGCAGCGAAACCTGGTATTGCCCGGCATCGGCCTCATCCAGCGTGCCGGCGAGGTTGGCTGCGCTGTGCGCCGCGCCGTTCCAGCGGATGCTGCCACCAAGGTTCATGGCCACGCGCGCACCCTGTGCCACGTGCAGGGCGACGTCCTGCAACTCCAGCATGCCGCCGTCGATGCGCGGGGTGGATGACAAGCGCAGGGTGAGTGGCAGGCCGGAGCGTGTGCGCGCCGACAGCTGCAGCGGGAACGGTTGTCCGGACACCAGGTGTCCTGCCTGCAGGTCGAGGTTGCTCAGCAGCAGCGCGTTGCCGCGTACGATGCTGCCGCGGCTGATGCTGATGCCGGTGTCGATGCGCGGGATGTCCAGGGTCTTGCCGGGCTTGCTTGGCGGCAGCTCGTCCAGCCAGGCCTGCAGGGCATCCAGGTCCACGCGCGGGGCCTCGATCTGCAATTGCGAGATCACCGTCGGGCCGCCAAACAGGGTGCGCCACGGCAAGGCCAGGCGGCCGCGCGCGGCGAGCAGGATCGGCGTGGTGGCGCGCTGCGCGTTCAAGGTGATGCCGCGCAGCTCCAGCGCCGGGCGGGGAAACAGCGACGGGCTGGCGGGTTCGGCCAGGTGCAGCTCCAGGCCGATGTTGTGAGCCTGGGCCTGCAGCATGCTGGTGAAGCGTTCCGGTTGCAGCAGCAGGTAGACCACGACCACCAGGCTCAGCAGCGCTGCCAGCACGACACCGCCGCAGATCAACAGGATGAGCCGCAGCCGCTGCGACATGGGCCAGCCCCGCATGCGCTGCCGCGTGTCAGGTGGCATCGGGCTTGCTGGTGCTCAAGGTCGCCGGCAGCAGGCCGTCGACAAAGGCCTGCGCGGAGAACACACGCAGGTCACCGGCCGTCTCACCCAGGCCGACGTAGCGTATCGGCAGGCCAAACTCGCGGGCCAGAGCAAACAGCACGCCGCCCTTGGCCGTGCCGTCGAGCTTGGTCACCACCAGGCCGGTGACGCCGACGCTGTCGCGGAACTGGCGCACCTGGCGGATCGCATTCTGGCCGGTGGTGCCATCGACCACCATGAGCACCTCGTGCGGCGCCCGGGGATCGAGCTTCTTCAGCACCCGGCCGATCTTGGCCAGCTCATCCATCAAGCCGCCTTGGGTGTGCAGGCGGCCGGCCGTGTCGGCCACCAGCACGTCGATGTGGCGCGCCCGTGCCGCCTGCAGCGCGTCGAAGATCACGCTCGCGGCGTCCGCATTCTGGCCGTGGCTGGTAACCGGCACGTCGTTGCGCGCGCCCCAGGCCTGCAACTGCTCGACCGCCGCGGCGCGGAACGTGTCGCCCGCGGCCAGCAGCACCGTGCGCTGCTCGTCACGCCAGCGCCTGGCCAGCTTGCCGATGGTAGTGGTCTTGCCGGCGCCGTTGACGCCGACCACGAGCACCACGAACGGCTGGCTGGCGGCGATCTGCAAGGGTACTTCCACCGTGGCAAGCCGTTCGATCAGGGCCGTGCGGAGCGCCGCCAGCAGCGCGGCGGCGTTCGCGAACTCGCGTTGCTGCAGGCGCTTGCGCAGGTCTTCGACCAGTTCGGTGCTGACCGCGGCGCCGACGTCGGCGGTGAGCAGGATGGTCTCGAGTTCGTCCAGCAGCTCGTCGTCCAGCGGCGGATTGCGCGCGAACAGCGAGGACAAGGTGCGCGAGAAGCCGCTGCCGGCCAGGCGTTCGCGCCAGCTTGGGCGCCCGCCGGCGACGGCGTCGCCCTTGGGCGCGGAAACGGTGGCTGCGGGCTGGTCTTGTACGGCGGCAGGCGGATGAATGTCCGGAGCGACGAAACGCTGATGCTCTTCGTGCCCGGGCGCCGGTATCTGGCTCAGCGTCTCGCGCACGCCGGGCACGCCGCTGTCGATCGCGGCGGGATCGGCAGGCAACTGCTGGGCCGGAGTGGGCGGCGTTTTCGCCTTCCAGAACTTGAGCATGGGCGGGGCAATCCAAGACAATGCCGGGATGCTAACACCCCCATGCACACTCCCCGCTGACGCGACCTGGCTGGTACGACATGCAGGCTGAACGATCCGGCCATGCGCGGCCGGGCCGCGTGCGCATCATTGGCGGCAGCCTGCACAATTCGCGTTTGCCGGTGCCCCTTGTCGAGGGCCTGCGGCCGACCCCGGAGCGCGTGCGCGAGACCGTGTTCAACTGGCTGGCGCCAGTCATGGCCGGGGCGCGTTGCCTGGACCTGTGCGCCGGCACCGGCGCATTGGGGATCGAGGCGTTGTCGCGGGGCGCTGCCGCGGTGAGCTTCGTCGAACGCGAGGGACGGCTGGCGCAGGCCTTGCGTTCCAACCTGGAGCGCCTGGGCGTGGGCGGCGAGGTGGTGGTGGCCGATGCGCAGACCTGGTTGCAGGGGCTACCGCGGCAGTACGACGTGGTCTTCCTCGACCCGCCGTTTGCGTTGGAGCTGTGGGCCGCACTGGCCCGCCAGCTGGCGGCGGGCGGCTGGCTCGCGCCCGGCGCCATGGTGTATGTGGAGTGGCCGGCAGCCCTGGCCCCGGAGTTGCCCGCAAGCTGGCAGGTGCATCGCCAGGGTCGGGCCGGCGCCGTGCATTACGCTTTGATGCGAGCCTGAGTGCCGTGGCGTTACGGTGTGTCGGTGATTGTAGGACCCCGCCCCTGGGCGGGCTCCTACAAAATCATGCAACTCAGAAACCTGCCTACTCACCCGTGAGCACGAGGTGCGCAGCGAGTCAGGATATCTCCAACAATGCAGCCGCTTCCGTTAAGCTTGGCATGGGGAAGCAATCTTCGTCCTGCGAGCAACACCTTGAGCAATCCGCGCATCGCCGTCTACCCCGGCACCTTCGATCCGATCACCAATGGTCATACGGATCTGGTCACGCGCGCGGCACCGCTTTTCGACAAGGTGGTGGTGGCGGTGGCGGACAGCTCCAGCAAGGGCCCGCATTTCAGCGTGGGCGAGCGCATCACCCTGGCGCGGCTGGCGGTTGCCGACCTGCCGAACGTGGAAGTGCACGGCTTTGATTGCCTGTTGGCCACGTTTGTCGAACAGATCGGGGCTGGCGTGATCCTGCGCGGCTTGCGTGCGGTGTCCGATTTCGAATACGAGTTCCAGCTGGCCAGCATGAATCGCCACTTGATTCCGCAGGCCGAGACCTTGTTCCTTACCCCGGCGGAGCAGTACAGCTTCATTTCGTCGTCCCTGGTACGCGAGATCGGACGCCTCGGCGGCGATATTTCCAGTTTCGTGCATCCGGCGGTACAACAGGCGATGCGTCAACGTTGGCAAAGCGGCCAAAGCGGTCAAAGCGGATTCCACAAAAAAACCGAACTGGAAGGTGATCATCATGCGTAAACTCATTCTCCTCGTGGCCTTGGTCCTTACGGCCGGTGTGGCCCTGACCGCGTGCAACAAGCAGTCTGCCGAACCCGCGGCCGATGCGGCAAAGGCCGCTCCGGTCAAGCCGACCGATCCGGGTGACACCAAGGGCTGGAATGCCTACCTCGGGCCGATCGTGGTGAAGAACATGGAAGGCATGACCGCTGCCCAGCCGTTTGCCTACATGGTCAAGGCGCCAGTCGATGACGAGGCCAAGGCCGACAACGCGCGGCAGCTGGAAGCGGTGCAGCAAGTGGTGAGCCGCGGAGTCACCGGCGGCAACCTGCTGGCCTTCGCCGGCCCGGACTCGACCACCACCGCCGATCTGCTGATTGCCGCGTTCCAGACCGCCAAGCCGAACTCGTTCAAGAATGTGATCGTCTTGTTCGTGGGTGCCCAGGCTGACGAAGCGCGCGTGGCCGACGTGCTCAAGCCGACCGGTGCGACGTTCCGCTTCGTGGAGTTGTAACCAGCCCTGGGGGCCTGGACGGCTTCTACCGCCCAAGCTCCCCGGTCCCGGCCGCATGCTGCATGCCGGTCGGGCCGCCCGCGAGGCGCCGGCTGCGGCCCCGGTGAGTCCCTGGTTGGATACACGTCTATGGTTGATTGGCATGTGCTGGTGACCTTGCGCGCCTTGCTGCTGAATGTGTTGGGGGCGACGCTGGTGTTTGCCGGCGTGGCCCTGGTGGCGGTGACTGCACGCGCGGTATTGCAGTTCGACACGGTCTCCGCCCTGCATGGCGGGCAAGTGATCGACCTGGGGCAGGATGCGGTTGCCGGCACGGTGCCTTACGGGCACATGGTGCGGGTGGTGGGGGTACCGCGCGTGGTGGAGCCGGCGCGCGATCCCGAGTTCAACTTCAGCGTCGCCACCCCGACCCTGTCGCGGCACGTGGAGATGTTCCAGTGGCACGAGGTGCAACTCGGTGCCATGGTGCAGTACGAGCTGGATTGGGCCGACCATTGGGTCGATGACCGCGATTTCCGCGAACCGCAGGGGCATGCCAATCCACGAGGCTTGCCGTTGCAGGACCAGCGCTTCGAGGCACCGCTGGTACAGATCGGCCACCTGCGCCTGTCGCCGGTGATCCGTCGCGCGCTGCCCGGCGCCGCCACGGTGGTGCCGGACGTGGCGGCCTTGCCGCCCAACCTGGAAGCCAGCTTCGTGCGCCAGGGCAACTATCTGCAGACCAGCCAGCGTGCCGGCGATCCGCAACTGGGCGACGTGCGGGTGAGCTGGGACCAGGTACCGCCGCGCCTGATGACCGTCGTGGCGCGCCTGGAGGGCGATCTCCTGGTGCCGGCCCAGGGTACGGCGGACGGCCAGGGCTATCAGGTCGCCATTGGCAATGTGCGCCTGCACGAGCTGTTCCCCGACCTGCCTTCGGCTCCCGAGGCGGTGAACTGGAAGCGCGTATTGAGCGTGTTGCTGGCCGTGCTCGGCGCCCTCACCTTGTTGAACGTGCGCCGCCAGGTCATGGTGGCAGCGACCCAGTCGGCACTACGCCGGCAACGCTGGAGCGATCTGCTGCTGGCTATCGGCGCCGGGATCCTGGTGGTCGGCGCGGTGGCCGCCACGATCTGGGCGGGCCATGATCTGCGCCATGCCATGTGGTGGGCGGGGCTAGCCGTGGCCGGCGCCCTGCTCGCGGTGTGGCAATGGCATCACCGCGTGTAATCCCACTGCGTCAGTTGGCAGCGCGGCTGCCGCCGGCCACGCTGAACACCTGGTCGGCCCACTGTGTGGCTTCCAGGTATACCGTGGCCATGCGCCGGATGCGCTGCGGCTGGGTGTTGCCGCTGTTCAGCGTGCCGGCTTCCCAAGCCAAGACTTCCCGCAGCAACGGGCCAAACGGGCCGCCGCGCCCGGTGAGCGCGTCGCTGATCTCCGGGCTCAGGCGCAACTGGGTCAGCAAAAACTCCATCGGCGCACACATCAAGGTGTCCAGCAGCGAGAACAGGCCCACGGTGAACGCGGTCTCGCTGGAGCCGCGCGGCATGCCGGTGGCCAGGCCTTCGCACATGTGCGCCCGGATCAGCGCCGCACGCAGCAGTTCCGGCGGGCGATCGTCCATGGTGCACATCACCATGGTGTTGATCCAGTTGCGCATGCGCGTGGCGCCGAAGAAGATCGCCGCCTGCTCGATGGATTTCATCTGCCGGGGCAGGGCGAAGTAGGCGGAGTTGACGCAGCTCAGCAGCTTGTAGCTGAGTACCGCGTCGTCACGCACGATCTTGCCCATTTCCACCGGACCGGGGTTGCCTTCCTCCAGCAACGCCATCAGGCGCAGCATGCTCAGGCGGCTGGCCGACAGCACGGCGGGGACTTCCACCGGCTGCGGGATCAACAGGTAACGGCCCTGGATCGCCTGCAGCGGGAGCTCGAGGCAGCGCTGGTAGGTGGTGTGTTCGTTGACCTGGCCGGCGATGACCCCGAGGCCACGCGCGTGCAGCCGCGAGCTGTGCTCGCGCATGGCCTCCGGCGACAACCGATCGGCGTCCAGGCGCACGAATTGCGAGGTTTGCAGCAAGGCTTCCACGGCCAGGCTGTCGCCCAGGGGCGCGTTGTTGGCGTCGATCATGATCTGGCAGCCGCGCTGGGCCATCTGCTTGACCAGCCTCATCTGCGCCGGATCGTTGGCGATCTCCGGCTTCAGCACCACGCCCAGGCGGGGCTGGTGCAGCAGCACGTCGGAGCCTTCCAGCAGGAGTTCCGAGGGCAGGTTCACGAACGCGCGGTTGCCGCGCGACAGTCGCGTCAGCGCGCCATCGGTGATGGTCGAGAGCACGCGCTGCGGCAGGTCTTGCGCTTGCTCGGCCAAGGTCGGAAACAGAATTTCGTAGGCGAACAGCTGGCGGTTGCCGTCCAGCATCGGGGTGCGGAACACAGGCAGTGGCACGCTGGCATTCAGGCCTTCGGGCAACTGGTCGAAGCCGGGGGAGCTGGCGGGCTGGTTGGCAATACTCATGGTGGTGATCTGTGCGGTGCGGGTGTGCTCCGGCCTGCTGGCGCGGTGCGGGGAGGTTCAGGCTTCGGCCAGGGCGTGGGATCGCAGGCGGGATTGGACGCTGCCGGCCTGGTCGTACAGACCGTCCTCGCCGGCGTGGCCGGTGAGGATGGACAGCGCTTCGCGGATGTGGTGGAGACGCGTATTGACGACGCTGCCGTTGCGCTGGTTAAGCGCCTGGCAAGTGCGCAGGGACTGCTCGATGTCCGACCACGCCGCATCGGTCCGGGAACGGGCACCAGGGGCCTCGCGCAAAAATTGCTGCCGCTCCGCATCCAGTTTTTCCAGTCGCCGCAACAACGCCCGCTTGCGCTCGCCGGAACTGTCCAGGGCGGCGCTGTCGTGCGCGTGCACCGCGGCAAATTCCGTTTCCAGCGCCGCGGCAAGCTCATCCAGGGCTTGCTGGATGTCCGCCGATACCGCGCGAAGGGCGTTTTGCGCCTCAGCTGGCGGCACGGGGTTCATGCCTTGATTGCACCATTCAACTGTTGTTCCAAAGCCAGCATTTTCCCGGCGATCTGGGTCGGATTGATGGTGTAGCTGCCATCCGCGATAGCTGCCCGGATCTGCTCGACGCGTTGCTGGTCAACCATGGCTCCTCCCTGCGGACGCGCGGCGTTCTGCAAGGCCAGCGCCGAATCGGTCAGCTTGATCTGGTCGTCGATCCGGCCATCGGGACCGGCATGGTCCGTCGTGGCTCCGGCTGACGCTGCCGAACCACCACCCCTGGCGCCAGCGGCAGCCGGCGTGAAGGAAGGTGGCGTGTTGTTCGAGATGGGTGTGGTCATGGGTCTGTTCTCACTGCGATTTATGGCCCTGTGCGCAATGCATCGGCGCACCCGGGGAAAACTTTAGCCGGGCCCGGGTTGGTTCGGGAGGGTTGGTGATGGTGGCTGGATCGGCTTCATGGCAGGGCAATGACCTGGCCGGGAGCGTTGACGATGCCGTCGACGATCTTGCCGGAATCGACATTGCGCACGCGTAGCCTGCTGCCGCTGTCGCCGCTGCCCAGGGCGACGCCGTTGGCGCGAACCACGATCCCGCCCAGGCGCGCGATCACCTCCACGCGGTCACCGGCTCGTACCATCTGCCGGCCGCCGAGTGCGTTTGGGGTGAGTACGCTGTTGGCCCGCAGGGCACGGCTGAGGGTACGCCCGGCGACACGTTCGATGCTGTCGAGGTAGCCGTAGGCTAGGTGCGTGACATCGCGTTGTTCCACGCGCACGTCGGCGGCACGCAGGCCGTCTCCGCGCAGCAGGGGGCGGGTGGAAACAAGTACGCCGCGGAACAATTGCATGTGCACCGGCACCCGGATGCTCCAGCCCCCCGCTTGTGGGCACTGCACCGTGGCGGTCACCAGCGATACCGGCTTGGCGCGCTCGGCGACGCTGGCGCGCAGTGGCAGCTCGCATGCCTCCAGTCGCAGCCTTGAATTGATCGGCACGGCTGCGACTTCGATGCGGTCACCCGGCATGCCGAAGTGTTCCCGAACTGCCTGCTCGGCCGCCGCCTGGGCCTTGGCGGACGTGTCGGCGGGGTTGTTCGGCGTCGTCGCGCCGGCGCCGCTGGCCCAGGCCAGCGCCAATAGCAGGATTGCGACGACACCGGACCGGGCCGACGGGATCCTGGCGGCGGCAACCGTCAAACGCCCGACACGTGTGCGGGTTTCGACGCGCAAGCCCATGGCTGTGCCCACGATGCGTTTGTGCAGCGCGCGCGAGACACCGCCCGGCGCACGCCGGTAGCGCGGGCCTGTGCGGAGCGGGCAGTAGCCCGTGATCCGTGCGTGGCTGGCGTGCTTCGGTGGCATGGGTGCGTAGGGATGCATGGGTAAGCGTTGGCTCCGGCATTCGCGGTTGCAGTTGGCTTGGCATCGCATCGCCCAAGCCCTGCGAAGCCTGGTGAAGCAATCCACATGCCATGCGCCAATCCGCAGCAAACGCCCGACACCGGAGATCACAACCGACCGCGCAGCCAAGCTGCTCGCACCTTGGCTTTGCCGAGGTAGTGGAGGAAGGCGGCTGCGGCCTTATGACTCGGGCTGCGACGGCGACATTGAGCGCGTTGGCTGGCGGGCGTCAACAATCCGTCCTGCGGTGGCCGGCGGCATGCCGTCGTGAATACGGCAAATGGCGCCAGGCCAAGCGCGGCGCGGGTTCCCGATGCCATGGCATACAACTTGCCTCGATGGGTCTGCGGCAGTGCCGCGCGACGTGAGGCAACGAACATGATCCCCGACAATCTGTTTGGCATCCATACCAAGGCACTGGACGTCTGGCAGCGCCGCAGCGAGGTGCTGGCGAACAACCTGGCCAATGCCGACACCCCGGACTACAAGGCCAGGGATGTCGATTTCTCCCAGGTACTCGCCGCCGCGGGCGGCGCGCCCGGGACGGGCGGCCTTGCGCTGGAGACCCCCACCGCGGGCCAGATCGGCGCCGGCAACCCGGCACAGGGCGGACTGAAGTACCGGGTGCCGACGCAGCCGAGCATGGATGGCAACACCGTCGACGAACAGGTCGAGCAGGCCGACTTTGCCGCCAACGGCGTGCATTACCAGGCCAGCCTCGCGTTCATCACCGCGCAGATCCACATGTTGCGCACCGCCATTTCCGGAGGCCAGGGCTGATGTCGCTTTCATCCATATTCAATGTGGCCGGTTCCGGCATGGCCGCCCAGTCCAAGCGCTTGAGCACCGTGGCCAGCAACCTGGCCAACGCCGAGAGCGTGGCCAGCACGCCGGAAGCCGCCTACCGCGCCCGCGAGCCGCTGTTTGCCGCTGTGCAGAAGCAGGTGGCGGGCGCCGCGGACGCGGCCACCGTCGGGGTGCGGGTGGCCGGCATCACCGAGAGCCAGGCAGCAATCCCGAGCCGCTACGAGCCGGGCAACCCCATGGCCAATGCGGACGGCTACGTCTACGCCAGCAACGTCAATCCGGTGGACGAACTGGTCAACATGATTTCGGCCTCGCGTTCGTACCAGAACAACGTCGAGGTCATGAACACCACCAAGCAGCTGATGGTGAAGACCCTCAGCCTCGGCAATTGATGACACGGAGCACCGCATGAGCATCGCTACCAACAATACGGTCCCGGGCAATACGCAGCCGGCGGCGTCGAGTACGGGTGTCACCACCGCACTCGCCAACGGCATGACGCAGAGCGACTTCCTGCAATTGCTGACCGCGCAGCTGCAGGCCCAGGATCCGACCAACCCGGTCGACAACTCCCAGTTCGTCTCGCAGATGGCCCAGTTCAGCCAGCTCTCGGCGACGCAGGACTTGTTGACTTCGCTGAACTCGTTGAACGGAACGGTCAGCGGCGGCTTGCAGACCTCGCAGACCCTGGGCGCGGCGAGCACGCTCAACCACCAGGTCCTGGTGCCGGCGACCACGGTCAACTACCTCGGCAGCGCCGCCACCGGTGCCACCAACGTGACCACGGCTGGCAATGTCACCGTCACCATCGCCGACGCCAGCGGCAAGGTCGTGCGCACGATGAACCTGGGCAACCAGGAAGCCGGTCTCGCCCAGTTCAGTTGGAACGGCACGGACGACAGCGGCAACCCGGTGGCGCAGGGCACCTACACCATGGCTGCCACCGGCAACGGCAGCGTCCTGGATACCTATGTGGGCGGCAAGGTCACCGCCGTCGGTTATGGCGGCTCCAGCGTCGGCACCTACCTGCAGGTTGCCGGCGTGGGTCCGGTCCCGCTCAGCCAGGTGGCACAGGTTCTCTAACCGCTCAATCGCAGCATCCCCTTATCGAGGAACACAGCAATGGCTCTGAATACAGCGCTCAGCGGCATCAACGCGGCCCAGTCGGACCTTAACGTGATCGCCAACAACATCGCCAACGCGAACACCACGGGGTTCAAGGGCTCGCGCGCCGAGTTTGCCGACGTCTACGCGGTCACCGGCCTCAACCTGAATTCCACTGCGGTCGGCAGCGGCGCCCGCCTGGCGGACGTGGCCCAGCAGTTTGCCCAAGGCGACATCGAAACCACCAACAACAGCATGGACCTGGCGATCAGTGGCAACGGCTTCTTCGTCATCAACAGCGGCCAGGGGCCGGTGTATACGCGCGCCGGGGCGTTCCATCCGGACCCCACCGGCTACGTGGTGAACAACGATGGGGCGAGGTTGCAGGTCTATCCGTACAACGGGACCGGCTTCGACACCAGCACGCTGACCGACCTGAAGCTGATCACCGCGCAGAGCTCGGCCAAGGCGACCACCACGGTCACCATGAACTCGAACCTGCCGGCGAATGCGACGGTGCCGACGCTGCCGTTCAGCGCCAGCGACTCGACCACCTACAACGCCGCCACGCCGGTGACGGTCTACGATTCCCAGGGCGGCGCGCACCAGGGCACGGTCTATTACATCAAAACCGGCACGAATGCCTGGAGTGCGGACCTGCAGGTCGACGGCATCGACGCCGGCACCCAGGCGCTGGCCTTCGACGCCAGCGGCAAGCTGACCACGCCGGCCGACGGCAACCTGGCGTTCGGCGCAGTCACGCTGACCAACGGCGCGGACCCGCTGACCCTGACCGTCAACCTGGCGAACACCACCCAGTTCGGTACCGACTATTCACCCGGCGCGATCTCCCAGGATGGTTACGAGGCCGGCATCCTGTCGAACATCGACATCGACAGCAAGGGCATCGTCACCGCCAACTATTCCAACAACCAGAGCAGCAAGATCGGCCAGCTGGCGATCGCGAACTTCTCCAACCTGCAAGGCCTGCGCCAGCTCGGCAACACCAACTGGGCGGCCAGCGGCGATTCCGGTGCGCCGGTGATGGGGTCGGCCGGCGTCGGCCAGTTCGGCGCGATCCAGTCGGGCGCGCTGGAGACTTCCAACACCTCCGACACCACGGCGCAACTGGTCAACATGATCAAGGCGCAGCGCAACTACCAGGCCAACGCCCAGGTGCTGTCCACCGACAACACGCTGGCGACGACCTTGTTCAACGCGGTGTCCAGGTAATACGCCGCCATGGACCGGTCCATCTACGTGGCAATGACCGGGGCGACGCAGATCATGCGTGCCCAGGAGGCGGTGAGCCACAACCTCGCCAATGCCTCCACGGTCGGCTTCAAGAACGAGCTCAGCGCGTTCCAGAGCCTGCCGGTGCTCGGCCCGGGCCAGGCCACGCGGATCAACGCGGTGGCCCGCGGGCTGGGCCAGGACCTGGCCCAGGGTTCGGCGATCAATACCGGCCGCTCGCTCGACGTGGCGATCGACGGGCCGGGCTGGATCGCCGTGCAGGCGCCCGACGGTTCGACCGGCTATACGCGGGCCGGCGACCTGCAGTTGACTCCGGACGGCCAATTGACCGACGCCCGCGGCAACCCGGTACTGGGCGGCGGCGGCCCGATCTCCCTGCCGCCCAGCGCGAAGATCAGCATTGGCGAGGACGGTACGGTTTCCGCCGTCCCGCTCGGTGCCGGCCCGAACACGATTGCCGCCATGGGGACCATCCAGCTGGCCAATCCGGCTGCCGCGGACATGGTGCAGGGTGACGACGGGCTCATGCACATGGCTGACGGCTCCACGGCCCCGGCGGACCCCACCGTGCGCCTGACCGCCGGTGTACTCGAGGGCAGCAACGTCAACGCCTCGAGCGAGCTGGTGAAGATGATCGCGCTGGCGCGGCAATACGACATGCAGTTGAAGACGCTGAAGAGCGCCGAAGACAACGCCACCAGTGCCAGCAAGCTTCTGCAGTCGAGCTGACGCTTGGCCGCCTCTGCCTATCAGGAGTGACTCATGCTTTCTTCCCTTTGGATCGCCAAGACCGGACTCGATGCGCAGCAGACGCGCATGGACGTCATCTCCAACAACCTGGCCAACGCCAACACCACCGGCTTCAAGAGCTCGCGCGCCTCGTTCCAGGATCTGATCTACCAGAACCGGGCCCAGCCCGGTGGCCAGACCACGGAGCAGACGCAGTCGCCGTCCGGCCTGATGCTGGGCACCGGCGTACGCGTGGTCGGCACCGAGAAACTGTTCACCCAGGGCAACATCACGCAGACGGGCAATTCGCTGGACGTGGCGATCCAGGGCAACGGCTTCCTGCAGGTCAGCATGCCGGACGGCACCATCGCCTATACCCGCGACGGTTCCCTGCATACCGATCAAAACGGGCAACTGGTGACCGCCACCGGCTATCCGCTCGATCCGGCGGTGACCCTGCCGAACAACGTGCAGAGCATCACGATCGGCGCCGACGGCACGGTCTCGGCCACCACCCCGGGCTCGGCCACGTCGGTGCAGGTCGGCACCTTGCAGCTCGCCGACTTCGTCAATCCGGCGGGCCTGCAGCCGCAGGGCGACAACCTCTACGTGGAGACCGCGTCCAGCGGCACGCCGCAGACCGGCCAGCCCGGCATCAACGGCATGGGCACGCTGCTGCAGGGTTCGCTCGAATCCTCGAACGTCAACGTGGTCGAGCAGATGGTCAACATGATCGAGACCCAGCGCACCTACGAAATGAATTCCAAGGCCATCAGCAGCACCGACCAGATGCTGCAAGACCTCACCGACAAGATGTGAGCAAGCCCATGTCAGCACTCACCACCATGCTTCGCGGATTGGCCATGCTTGGCGCCCTGGTCCTGGTCGGCTGCGCCGCTCAACCGACGCGCGACGACGCCCAATGGGCGGCCACCGCGCCGCCGGAGCGCCCGGCCGCGCCGCCGGCGGACGGTTCGATCTACCACGACGCGCAGAACATGGAGCTGTTCACCGATCCGCGTGCGCATCGCGTCGGCGACATCCTCACCATCCTGCTGGTGGAAAGCACCCAGGCCAGCAAGAAGGCCAGCACCAGCACCGACAAGACCGACAAGACTGCGATCGACGCGCCGACCATCCTCGGCCAGGCCCTGAGCATCGGCGGCAAGGCCGGAAGCATCGGTACCAACGCCGCGCGCAGTTTCGCCGGGGACGGCACGAGCAGCCAGAGCAACCAGCTCACCGGCCAGATCACGGTCACCGTGGCGCAGCGCCTGTCCAACGGCAACCTCGAGATCCGCGGCGAGAAGTGGCTGACCATCAACCAGGGCCAGGAGCTGGTGCGCATCTCCGGCCTCGTGCGGCCGCAGGACATTGGCCAGGACAACACGGTCGCCTCCACCCGCGTCGCCGATGCGCGCATCGCCTACACCGGCCGCGGCTCGCTCGCCGACGCCAACACCCAAGGCTGGCTGTCGCGTTTCTTCAATTCCAAGTGGATGCCGTTCTGATGAACACCTCGTTGAAGGCCGCCCCCTCTGCAGGAGCCCATCCGTGGCTAGGGTGGAGCGTCGCCCTGGTATGGGTCCTGGCGGTGTTTGCCGCCTTGCCGGCGCATGCCGACCGCATTGGCGATCTGGTGCAGATTGCCGGGGTGCGCAGCAACCAGTTGATCGGCTATGGCCTGGTCGTGGGCCTGGATGGCAGCGGCGACCAGACCACGCAGGCACCGTTCACCACGCAGAGCCTGGAGAACATGCTGCAGCAGTTCGGCATCACCGTGCCGGCCAGCGCGCGGCCGCAACTGAAGAACGCCGCGGCCGTGGTGGTCACGGCGGACCTGCCGGCGTTCGCCAAGCCGGGGCAGCAGATCGACGTCACCGTGGCTTCGATCGGCAACGCCAAGAGTATTCGTGGCGGCCAGCTGCTGATGACCCCGCTCAAGGGGGCCGACGGCAACGTCTATGCGATGGCGCAGGGCAGCGTGGTGGTGGGCGGTGCCAGTGCCTCGGGCAAGAGCGGTTCCAGCGTGCAGATCAACATCTCCGCCAGCGGACGCATACCCGATGGCGCCTCGGTGGAGCGCGGCGTGGCTTCCTCGTTTGCCACTGCCGGCGACTTGACCCTCAACCTCAATACCGCCGACTTCACCACCTCGGCGCGGATCGCGGCGGCCATCAACCAGGCTTATGGCGCCGGTACGGCCACCGCGCTCGATGGCGGCTCGGTATCCGTGCGTGGGCCACAGGATCCGTCGCAGAAAGTAGCCTGGATGGGCACGATCCAGAACCTGCAGGTGGATCCCGGCGCGGCACCGGCGCGGGTGGTGGTCAACTCGCGCACCGGTACGGTCGTGATCGGCTCGGACGTGCGCGTGAGCGCGGCAGCGGTGTCGCACGGCGCCATCCAGGTCACCATCAGCGAGCAGGCGCTGGTCAGCCAGCCGGCCCCGTTCAGCCGCGGCGGGCAGACCGCGATCGTGCCCAGCAGCAACGTGCAGATCAGCGAGGATGGTGGCCACATGTTCAAGTTTGGGCCGGGCGTCAGCCTCGATTCCATCGTTCGCGCGGTGAACCAGGTGGGCGCGACGCCGAGCGACCTGATCTCGATCCTGCAGGCGCTGAAGCAGGCTGGCGCGCTTCATGCAGACTTGGTCGTGATCTAGGAGCCTGTTCATGACGGCCATCAACGGCGCGGCACCCTCGCTCGACACCTGGACCGACCTTTCCGGTTTCGGCCAGCTGCGCGCGATGGCGCAGAGCGATGGCGGCAAGGCCGCCTTGCCTGCGGTGGCCAAGCAATTCGAGGCCATCTTCACCCAGATGATGCTGAAGTCGATGCGCCAGGCGAACGCCAGCATGGGTTCCAGCCTGGGCGACAGCGACGCGGGCGACAGCTATCGCGACCTGTTCGACCAGCAGTTGTCCCTGACCCTGGCGAACGGCGGCAATGGCATCGGTATCGCGAAGATGCTGGTGCGCCAGCTGGGCGGTGTGCAGGACGGCGCCGTCGGTACCGGCGGTGCTGCCGTGGCCCTGAATGCGGTGGCGTCGGCCGCCCGGCCGGGTGTTTCGGACCTGACCAATGCCAACGTGCGCGCGCTGCTGCAACTGGGTAGCGCTGGTGGCGCCGACGGCGATGGCAACGACGGCATCTTGCCGTCCATGGCGCCGGCTGCCGGCAGCGAAGGCTTGCCTAACGACGATACTTTTGGCCAGTTTGTCCGCGGCGCCGCCAGCGTGGCGGGTACCGCGGCCCGGTTGCTGCCGGGCGCCGGCCCGGTCGGTTTCGTGCAGGCGCTGGCGCCGCATGCCGCCGCCGCGGCGCGCAAACTCGGCGTCTCGGTCCGCGTCCTGCTGGCGCAGGCGGCGCTGGAAACCGGCTGGGGCAAGCACCTGCCCAGCCGCAGCGACGGCAGCAGCAGCTTCAACATGTTCGGCATCAAGGCCGGCGGCAGCTGGGACGGGGCCAAGGTCAACGTGCCGACGTTGGAATACGAGGATGGCGTAGCCGTGCGTCGCAACGACCAGTTCCGCGCCTACGGTTCGCCGGCGGCGTCGTTTGCGGACTACGCGCGCCTGATCAGCGACAGCCCGCGCTATGCGCAGGCGCTCGGCCAGGGTGAGAACGTGGCCGGGTTCGCCAAGGCCCTGGTGCGCGGCGGTTACGCCACCGACCCGGCCTATGCCGAAAAAATCACCGCGATCGCCAATAGCCCGCAGATGCGTGCGGCCCTGGCGACGCTCAAGAACGTCGGCGCCACGCCGACATCCTCCGAGTAAGGTCCCGCAGGAGGACGCATGGCCAATCTGCTCAACATCGGCATCTCCGGCCTCGCCGCCGCGCAGGTCGGGCTGAACACCGTCGGCACCAACATCAGCAACTCCAACACCGACGGCTACAGCCTGCAGGTGGTGCAGCAGGCTGCGCGTCTCGGCACCGGTGTCGGCCACCTCACCATTGGTGGCGGCGTCGACGTGACTGCGGTGCAGCGTGCCTATAGCCAGTTCCTGACCAGTGCGGTGTGGAGCAGCAATGCCGGCATGCAGCGGGCGACCACGTTCAACAGCCTGACCGGCACGCTCAACAGCACGCTCAGCAGCAGCGGCAACCTGCAGGGCGCGCTGGATGATTTCTACGGCGCGTTCAGCACGGTCGCCGGCGCGCCCGGCAGCAATCCGGACCGCCAGGCGCTGCTCGGCAGCGCCGGTTCGCTGACCGCAGTATTCAATACGCTCGGCCAGCAGCTGGGCGTGCAGCAACGCCAGGTCAACAGCCAGATCAGCGGCACCGTGGCCAGCATCAACAGCATCGTCGGCAATATCGCCGACCTGAACCAGCGTATCTACCAGAGCCGCAGCGCGGTCGGCGGCGTGCCCAACACCTTGCTGGACCAGCGCGACGGGTTGGTGAAGACGCTGTCGGGCTACCTCGGCGTGACGGCGGTCACCGAGAGCGACGGCACGATGAGCGTCTACACCTCGACCGGGCAGGGCCTGGTCAGCGGCAGCAACGCCTACCCGATCGCGAGCGCCAACAACCTCTACGACACCGGCCGCACCGACGTCTTCGACGTCTCCGGCAACGACATCACCGGCCGCCTGAGCGGCGGTTCGCTCGGTGCCTTGCTGGACTACCGCAGCAGCGTGCTCGACCCGATCCAGAACCAGCTCGGCCAGGCCGCGCTGGCGCTGGCCGGCAGCGTCAACAGCCAGCAGGCCAAGGGGCTCGACCTCAACGGCCAGCAGGGCGCGCCGATCTTCAGCGTGCCGACCCCGGTCGTGCTCGGCGCCACGACCAACCAGGGCAGCGCGACAGTCGCCGCCACGATAGCTGACGTCTCTCAGCTCACCGCGTCCGACTACGTGCTGGGCTACGACGGCAGCGCCTGGAGCCTCAAGACCACCGCCGGGCAGAGCGTGCCGCTCACTACCAATACCGACGGCAGCCTGTCAGCCGCGGGCCTGACCTTTACCGTTACCGGTACGGCGCAGGCAGGCGACAGCTACCAGATCCAGCCTACCCGCTACGCCGCCGCCGACATCGCCGTGGGCATGACCGATCCGGCGGGGGTTGCCGCGGCTGCCGCCTTGACCGGCAAGGCCACCGGCACGAACACCGGCACCGGCAGCATCGCCGCGGTCAGCGTCACCGATGCCGGCAATGCCAACCTGCTGGGCGCCGCGACCATCACTTTCACCGCGCCAGGCAGCTATGAGATCACCGACTCCAGTGGCACCGTGACCGGCAGCTACACGGCTGGTCAGCCGATCAGTGCGAACGGCTGGAGCGTGACCCTGGCCGGTGCGCCGGCGACGGGCGACAGCTTCACCGTGGCGGCGAACACCAACGGCCTGAACGACAACAGCAATGCGCTCACCGCGGCCAGCCTGGCCGATACCGGCGTGCTGGCCGGCGGCAGCATCAGCGTGGTGACCGCCTACGCGAACCTCACCACGCAGGTCGGCACCGCAGGCAACCAGGCCGCCACCACGCTGACCACGCAGACTGCCCTGTACAACCAGGCGACGAGCTCACAGCAAAGCCTGTCAGGCGTCAACCTCGACGAGGAGGCGGCGAAGCTGGTCAACTACCAGCAGAGCTACCAGGCCTCGGCCCAGGTCATCGCCGCCTCGCAGACCATCTTCGCCAGCCTGATCACCGCGATCCAGGCGGCCTAAAGGACCATTGCCATGCGCGTTTCGACCAACTGGATGTTCCAGCAATCCGTGAACACCATGCTCAGCCAGCAGGCTGCGCTGGCCGCCACGCAGAACCAGGTGTCCAGTGGCCTGCGCATCAACGTCGCCTCGGACGATCCAGCCGGCGCCGGCATGGTGGTCAACCTCAAGCACATCCTGGCGGCGAATACCCAGTATTCGGCGAACATCAACGATGCGAATACCCGGCTGTCCACCGAGCAGAGCAGCTTGACCTCGGTCACCAACGTGCTGAACAGCGTGCGTTCGATGGCTGTGCAAGGCATCAACGGCACACTCGCGCCCAGCGACCGGAGCGACATGGCGACGCAGCTGGTACAGATGCGCGACCAGTTGGTGCAACTGGCGAACACCACCGACAGTAACGGCGACGCGCTGTTCGCCGGCAGCAGCACCACCCGGGTGCCGTTCGTCAAGAATGCGGACGGCACGGTCAGCTACGGCGGCAACGACACCGCGCGCATGACCGCGATCGGTTCCGGCCTGCAGATCTATTCGGGCGATGCCGGCAGCTCGGTGTTCATGAACGTGCCCGCGGGCAACGGCAGCTTCGTCGCCGGCGTCGGCGCCGGCAACACCGGTACCCTGGTCGTCGGCGCCAATTCGGTCAGCGACACGTCCGCATGGGCCAGCGGTGAGGCCGCGAGCGGCGGCGGTTACACCATCACCTTCGCCGCCGACGGCAGTTGGACGGCGGATGACGCGTCCGGCAACCCGGTGCTCGACGGCGTCGGCGCTCCGGTGGGCGGCACCTACCAGGGCGGTGGCGACATCAGTTTCAACGGCATGACGATCACGCTTTCCGGCACGCCGGCGGCTGGCGACACGGTGTCGGTGCAGGCCGGCGGCACGCAGGACATCTTCAGCACGCTGAACAACATGATCGCGCTGTTGCAGGGCAATGGCAGCGACACCCAGCTCACCAATGGCTTCAGCCGGCAGATGGAAGCGCTCGACCAGGGCTTGGCCAGCGTGAGCAAGGCCGAGGTGGCGATCGGCGGGCGCATGAACACGCTGAGCCAGCAGCAAAGCACGTACTCCGACCTCAACGTAACCTACCAGAGTGCGCTCGCGGACGTGCAAGGTGCGGACGCCTATACGGCCATCAGCAACCTGTCGCTGCAGGCCACCGCGCTGCAGGCCTCGCAGCAGACGTTTGCCCAGGTCAAGCAGCTGAGCCTGTTCAACTACATCCGATAACGACGACGCACTTCTTCCCGACGATGAACCCGTTGGGTGGGAAGATGGTGACGCGACCACCCTGATGTTTCGGCGCAGCGGCGGGCTTGCATCCCTCTCCCCTGGCTTTGCCGGGGGAGAGGGCAGGGTGAGGGGGCGTTCTCCGGTATGTCGCCAGGCGGCCCCCTCACCCCAACCCTCTCCCCCGACGATGAAGCCGTCAGGGGAGAGGGAGTGGTACGCACGCGGTGCAGCTATTGGTGCGGTGTAACATATGGACGTCCATACGTCCCTGCTCACGTACATGGCCGCGGATGCCGCCAGGCACGGGTGGCAGCTGACCATGCTGTGACGGCAGTTGCGTGACGGCGGTCACGGACCGGCAGGCGCGCCTTGCTTGACAAGCGAAAAAATCCGTAAGCGCGGCTCAAGTATTCCGGCGAGGCGTCGAAACAGTACCTGAGGCGGCTGGCACTCCAATCCTGGAACCTCCCCGCCGGTATAGACCACGACCAACCCAACCGGCCAACGGTTACCGCAGGAGACTCTCATGTCACTCGTCATCAACACCAACATCAGTTCCTTGAACACCCAGAACAACCTGGCGAAGTCGCAGAACGCGCTCTCCCAGGCCACCCAGCGCCTGTCCTCGGGCCTGAAGATCAACAGCGCGGCCGACAACGCCGCCGGCTTCGCCATTTCCCAGCGCTACACCACCCAGATCGGCGCTCTGGCCCAGGCCAGCGCCAACGCCAGCGACGCCATCAACCTGGCGCAGACCACCGGTTCCGCGCTGGACCAGGTCACGGCGAACCTGCAGGCGATCCGCGACCTCGCCGCCCAGGCGGCGAACGGCACCTACAGCGACGCCGACCGCAAGACGATCGACGCCGAAGTGCAGCAGCGGTTGTCGGAAATCACCCGTATCGCAAACCAGACCACGTTCAACGGCAAGAAGGTGCTGGACGGTTCGCTGTCCTCGCAGAGCTTCCAGATCGGCGCCAACGTCGGCCAGACCGTCAGCGTCAGCCTCGGCACCAGCGTCAAGGCCGACGGTATGGGCAAGATCGCTGAAGTGTCATCGGGCGATATCAGCGCGATCTTTGGCGGTACTGCCGGCACCGCGGCCACCAAGGGCTCGCTGGCTGCTGGCACCGTGGCTGATCCAACTGCGGCAGTGGCGTTCACGATTGGCGGCGTCAGCGTGAGTGTTGGCGCTGGCAGCGCGAACCTGGGCGCGTTGGTCACGGCAATCAATGCCACGGCTGGTTTTTCGGCCAAATACACGGCCAGCGTGGACGGTACTGCTATCAAGATCGATGCAGTCGTTGCCGGCGCCGACAACATGGCGGTGACGGGAGCTTCCGGCATCACTTTCGGAGCAGCGACAGCTGGCGTTGCCGCAGTCGCCGGCACCGCGGTCGACATGAGCGCGGAAGGTCTTTCGGTCAACGGCACCAGCGTCGACCTGACCGGCCTGACGAGCATGCAGCAGGTTTCCGATGCGATCAACGCCGCGAACGTCGACGGTGTCAGCGCTGCGGTGAGTGCGGACGGCAAGGGTGTCAACTTCTACTCTTCCACCACGCTGAACATCGCCGACACCGGTGGCAACATCATCGGCGCCAATGCCAACGATGAGAACGCGGGTGCCACGTACACGGCTGGTACTGCAGCCACGGTCGGCGGTTCGCTCGCCGGCGGCGACGTCAAGACCGTCGACAGTGCGAACGACCTGATGTCCCGCATCGACGTGGCGCTGAGTTCGGTGGCGACCTTCGCGGCTCAGCTGGGCGCGGTGCAGAACCGCTTCCAGTCGACGATCTCGACCCTGAGCGCGCAGACCACGAACCTGCAGGCATCGCAGTCCACGATCCAGGATGCCGACTTTGCCGCGGAGACGGCGAACCTGAGCAAGGCCTCCGTGCTGCAGCAGGCCGGCATCTCGGTCCTGGCGCAGGCGAACGCCAACCCGCAGGCAGTGCTGAAGCTGTTGCAGTAAGCATGTTGCGGTAAACGTCGAGCGGTCGCCCGTCACCTCCTCGGAGCGGGCGACCGCAAGGCGGTTTCACCGGATGACGGCAGTGGAAGCCCTGCTGCCGCCATCCAACCTGGAGCCGCTCGCAAAACCCATGCCGATGGCGAGGTTTTTGCAAGCAACTCGGGGCGCCGGATTTGCAGATCGGCAGGCCGGAAACGACGAGGATCGCCATGACCACCCCCATCACCACCGGTACCAGCCTGAGCAGCCTGCTCAATTCCGGTTCGACCGGCGGCACGTCAGGCGCCACGGATCCTTCGACCGGCAGCGGTTCGGGCTTGATCACCTCGGCCGGCATCGGCTCGAACCTGGACGTCAACGCCATCGTCACCGCCTTGGTCAAGGCCAAGCAGGCCGGACCGCAGGCGCAGATCACCAACCAGGCCACGCAGGCCAGCGCCAAGCTGGCCGGGCTGGCTTCGCTGCAAACCGCGTTGTCCTCCTTGCAGTCGGCGCTCGCCGCGCTGACCAAGGTCGGCACGTTCAGCAGCTTCAATGCGATGCTGGCGGATGCTGCGATGGGCACCACCAGCACGATGAGCAACGCCCAGCCCGGCAGCTACACGCTGGACGTCACTCAGCTGGCCACGGCGCAAAAGCGCAGCAGCGACGCCTACGACAAGACCGCGGCGATCGGCACTGGCACGCTGAGCATCGGCGTCGGTGCGAACAGCTTCAACCTCGACGTCTCGGCGACCGACACGCTGGCGGACATCGCCAACAACATCAACAAGGCCGCGGACAACCCTGGGGTCACCGCCACCGTCGTCTACGGCGCGGGTGGCGCCCAGCTGCTGCTCGGCTCCAGCAAGACCGGCGTGGCCAACGGCTTCACCGTCGGCGCCAGCGGCGACAGCAGCGCCGGGCTCGCGGCGCTGGCCGGCCAATTGGCCACGGCCGGCGGCAATGAAGCGCAGGACGCCAAGCTGTCGCTGGATGGCATTGCCATCACCAGCGCCAGCAACAGCGTGAGCGGCGCGATCGACGGCGTCACCATCAACCTGGCCAAGACCGGCAGCACGCAGCTGACGGTGAGCCAGGACAACAGCGCCGCCACCACCGCGGTGCAGGATTTCGTCAGCGCCTACAACAGCTATGTCGGCACGGTCGGCACGCTGTCCAGCTACGACACGGCCTCGGGCCAGGCGGGCGTCCTGCTCGGCGACACCACGCTGACCTCGGTGCAGCGGCAGATCGCCGCCGTGCTTGGCAGCCGCGTCGCCGGCAACGGTATCGGCTCGCTGGCTGCGCTCGGTGTCACCCGCCAGCCGGACGGCACCATGGCGCTGGACGACGGCCGCCTGGCATCCGCGCTCGGCAGCAACCCGGCCGCGGTACAGGACCTGTTTACCGGCGCTGGCGGCTATGCCACCCGGTTGAATGCCACGCTGACCACGTTCACTTCCAGCAGCGGCGTGCTGGCGACCCGCCAGCGGAGCCTGAACGACAGCCTGGGCAAGCTCGACACGCAGCAGACGCAGCTCAACGCGCGCATGGCGGTCTACCAGACCCAACTGCTCAAGCAATACACCGCGCTGGACACCATGATGTCGCAGCTCAACAACACCAGCAGCTACCTCACCAGCGCCCTGGCGCAGCTCGAGGCCAGCTACACCAAGAAGAATTGACGGGAAGTGTCATGACCAACGGTTACATGCGCAACGCCAGCATGCTCTATCGCCAGAACAGCGTCGCCGGCAGTGTCGAGGGGGCGGATCCGCATCAGCTGATCGACATGCTGCTCGAGGGGGCGATCGAGCGCATTCGGCGGGCGAAAGGCGAGCTGGCGCTGGGCGATGTCGCCGCCAAAGGCGCCAGCATCACCCGCGCGATCGCGATTGTCGGCGAGTTGCGCGCCTGCCTGGATCACAAGGTCAGTCCCGCGTTCAGCCAGCGCCTGGATTCCCTTTATGAATACGTGTCGCGGCGCCTGCTGCAGGCGCAGTTGAACAACAATCCTGCCATGCTCGACGAGGCAGTCCGCCTGTTGACGCCGATCCACGATGGTTGGCACGCGATCCGCGGCAGTGGCGAGCCGGGACCACGCACGCCGGCGATTGCCGGGGTGGCGTGACGGCGATGAGCGAAGCTGCCGACCCGCAAGCCACGCTGCAACTCAGCGCGAGACTGCTCGAGGCGGCGCAGGCTGCCGATTGGGAGCGGGTTGCCGGGCTGCAAGCAGCCTGCGACGAACAGGTACGCCGGCCGTGGCCTGCCGGCGTCGGGACGCGCGATGCCTATCGCATGGTGCAGGAACGCTATGCCGGGGTGCTGGCCCTGGTCGCGCAGGCGCGCGACCAGATCGGCCAGGATCTGGGGCGGCTGCAGGAAAGCCATCGCGCCCTCAACGCCTACCTGGACATTGGCAGCGCCGGCTGACGAGTGCAAACGGGTATCCCCCGTGGTGTGAGGCACGACAACGGCCCTCGACTACGTGGCGTCGATCGGGCACCTTATATGTGTGGTCGCCGGATCGCCCATCCGCCCCGACCGCGCCGCCATTCACGCCACCCGAGGAGCCGCATGATGAGTGCCGACCACTGGGACGATTTCGAGCAGCGGGTCAGTTGCGAGGAGAGCCTGCACGTGGACAGCGAGCCGCTCATCTGGCCGCCGTCACCCAGCCGCCAGTTGCGCATGGTGGAGCGTAACGTCACCGCGCTGACCGCGATCGCAGCGCTCGAGGAGCGCGCGCTGGAAACGGCGGACGACGACAACCCCCTGATGCAGGAGATGCTGCGGCTGGATGCCAAGCTCACCGCGCTGGTGGACATCGTCAACCAGTTGCTGGTGCCGACGACCGTGTTGCCGCCGCGGCAATTGCTGCGCTTCAACGTGGTGGGCGCGCTGCTGCCGGCGGCCCTGGCGCCCAGCGGTGACGCCATCATCCTGCGTCCGCGCTTCGACGCCTGCCCCGGCTTGCACCTGGAGCTGGCGGCACAGGTGGAGCGCCGATTCCCTGACGGACGCGTATTTGTCGTCTTTGCGTTGCTGGGTGACGCACTGGGTGACGCGATTGGTCGCCTGGTTTTTCGTCATCACCGACGAAAAGTGGCAGAAGCGCGTCAGCTTGCCGGCTGAGTCAAGGCTCGGACGTGTGACGCAGTTCACATCTGCACCGCCCTCGTGAAATTTTTTTGACGCGCTGCAGAATTGGCGGCGGCGGCCTGGCATCGCCCGGGATGGTCAAAAAAACCACAATATATCAATAACATATAACGTAGTCTCGGATGCCGCTCGGCGGCGCCCGATGGTGCGACGGCAACTTCCCCCAGGTCCCGGTGACGCTTTCCCGCCAGCCTTGGCACGTGGCTGGCCCTGTTATTGCTCTGTCATTCAGCGAGCCGGTGACGTAAAGCCGACGAACCGAAGGCAAGGCGGGTCGAACCGCCAGCCAGGGCATGGGCGGAAGGAGAATGGGGATGGACAAGTACGATTTTCTCGTGATCGAGTCGGACCAGGCGCGCATGGCCGTGGTGCTGTCGGCACTGCAGTTCCTTGGTTACCAGCCACAGGATGGCGCGCTGTGTGCACTGGCCGATGCGGCCACGCACGCCTGGCGCGGGGTTTTCGTCGGCACCATCGCCGCGACCGCCGAGGCCGAGCGCCAGCTGGCCCTGCTGGGCGACGAGGCGGCCCACGTGCCGCTGCTGGTCGCCACCGATTCGGCATGGGCAGCGCGTTTTGCCAGTGCCGCCTCCACCTTCGCCACGCGCAGCGCCACGGTGGATTTTCCACTGCGCTATGAACAAATGTCCGACGCGCTGCGCAACGTCAGCGGCAAGGCCTTGAGCCGTGTCGGCAACGCCACGCGCCTGATTGGCGAGTCGGGGGCGATGACCCGGGTCACCGGCTTGATCCGCCAGGTGGCACCATTCGATTCCAGCGTGCTGGTGCTGGGCGAGTCGGGCACCGGCAAGGAAATGGTTGCCCGCGCCATCCACCAGCAGTCGCCGCGGCGCGACCGCCCGTTTGTGGCCATCAATTGCGGCGCGATCCCGGCCGAGCTGCTGGAGAGCGAACTGTTCGGCCACGAGAAGGGTGCCTTCACCGGCGCCATCAGCGCGCGCAAGGGCCGCTTCGAGATGGCCGAGGGCGGCACCTTGTTCCTGGACGAGATCGGCGACATGAGCCTGCCGATGCAGGTCAAGCTGCTGCGCGTGCTGCAGGAGCGCGTGTTTGAGCGTGTCGGCGGCAACAAGACCCAGCGCTGCGACGTGCGCATCATTGCCGCCACCCATCGCAACCTGGAGCAGTCGATCCACGACGGCGGCTTCCGCGAGGACCTCTATTACCGCCTGAGCGTGTTTCCGCTCGACCTGCCGCCGTTGCGCGAGCGCCTGGAGGACCTGCCGCTGCTGGTCGCCGAGTTCAACCAGCGCCTGGCCCAGCGCGGGCTTGGCGCGGTGCGCTTCAGCGCCGCCGCGATGCAGGCCCTGCATGCCTATTCCTGGCCGGGCAACGTGCGTGAACTGTCGAACCTGGCCGAACGCCTGGCCATCATGTTTCCGCATGGCGAGGTACGCGTGCGCCAGCTGCCGGAGAAATACCGCGGCCCCGAGCGGGCCGAGGAATCCGCGCTCGGCGCGCTGTCGCCGCTGCTGCCGGAGGAGGGCGTGGGCGCCCTGGTCGGCGTGACCATGGGCAGCGCCGAAACCCTGGGCATCCTGCCCGAGGACGGCCTGGACCTGAAGGACCACCTGGCCGACATCGAGGTGGGCCTGATCCGCCAGGCGCTTGACGCCACCGGCGGCGTGGTCGCGCATGCGGCGCGGCTGCTGCACATGCAGCGCACCACCCTGGTGGAGAAGCTGCGCAAGTACGGCATGCAAGGCAGCATGGCCGCCTAGACGGCTACGCGACCCGGGCCCGAGACCCTTGTCCTTCGCCTTTGCCTCTGTATGGAAGATTCCATGTTGTGGATCGAGGCGTAGGGCGGATCAAGGCCGCAAGGCCGGATCCGCCGTACCTGCTGCGTTGGAACCTTGAATCGTGACGGGCATGGCGGATCCGTCGCTGCGCTCCTTGATCCGCCCTACGTCAGCCGGCACCCGCGGGGCCCGCAAACAAGGGACCTCGCCGAGGTCGCCAGCGGCCCTCACCTGGGAAACATCAGGAACTGGCGGCTTGCGTGATTCCTGCCCCAATGGCACGGCTCGTGCATCCACCACCGTAAACCCGTCACGCGGCGGGATTCCGACACTCCAGCTCGACGGTGCGCCTCGATGAATACGATGAACACGATCGACGTCAACAACCTCCTGGCACAGATGCGCCAGATGAGCAGCCAAATCCGGCGCACCGACATCGCCTCGCCGGAGACGGCGTTCAAGCCTGCCGCCGCCATTCCGCAGAGCGATTTCTCGGCCTTGCTGCACAAGTCGATTGCCGCCGTGGGCGAGACCCAGCTAGAAGCAGGGCGCATGGCCGCCAGCTTCGAGCGCGGCGACAAGGGCGCCGACCTCGGCCGCACCATGATCGCGGTGCAGAAGGCCGACCTGTCGCTGCGCACCATGGTGGCGGTGCAAAGCAAGCTGGTCGATGCCTACAAGGAAATCATGAACATGCCGGTGTGATGCCGGCCTGCCGCAAGCCCTCCCTCTCCCCTTCCTAGACGACGAACGACACCATGGCCGATAACGCCGTCGCGACCACCGAAAGCGGTTCGCGGCTGGATCCCTGGAAGCAGCTGACGCAAAACCCGGCGACGCGCCAATTGGTGCTGCTGGTGGCGGTGGCGGCTGCCGTGGCGCTCGGGGTGGCGGTGGTGCTGTGGTCACGCGGGCCGAACTACGGACTGCTCTACGCGGGCTTGGACCAGAAGGACGCCTCGGCCATTGCCCAGGAGCTGCAGGCGACCCACGCCCAATACAAGCTTGGCCCCGACGGCACCTCGATCATGGCGCCGATGGCCGACCTGGCCGCGCTGCGCTTGCAACTGGCGGCGCGCGGGCTGCCCCAGGGCAGCGCGGCGATGAATTCGACCGACGCTGCGAACTCGCCGTTCGGCATGAGCGACCTGGCCGAGCGCACGCGCAACCAGGAACGCCTGGAAGCCGACCTCAGCTCCACCATTGCCGGCCTGCAATCCATCCGCGCCGCGCGCGTGCACCTGGCGCTGCCCAAGCCCTCGGCCTTCATCCGTGACAGTCGCCCGGCCAGCGCCTCGGTGCTGGTGTCGCTGTACCAGGGCCGCAAGCTTGATGCCGGCCAGGTGGCCGCGATCGTGCATCTGGTCGCGGCCAGCGTGCCCGAGCTCGATGCACGTGAGGTGTCGGTGGTCGATCAGCAAGGCCAACTGCTGACGCCCGACCCGAACAGTGCCGACGCCATCGACGACACCCGCCTGCGCATCACCACGCGCATGGAAAACACCTACGCGCAACGCATCGAGGACATCCTGACCCCGCTCGTGGGCCAAGGCCGGGTGCGCGCGCAAGTCTATGCCGACGTGGATTTCAGCCAGAGCGAGAAGGCCACCGAGACCTTCAACCCGGACAAGCCGGCCTTGCGCAGCGAGCAGGTCAGCAGCGAACACCACACCGGTGGCGCCGCCGACGGTGGTGTGCCTGGCGCGCTGAGCAACCAGCCGCCGGTGAGTGTCGCGCAGGCTACCGCCGCCAAGCCGAATGCGGGCGCCGCCGGCAGGCCCGCCGCGGCGGCGAGCACGGCCACGGTCGCGCAGGGCGACAGCTCCAGCAGCGCCACGCGCAATTACGAATTGGATCGCACCATCAGCCATGTGCGTGATCCGGCGGGCCGCCTGGCGCGGCTCACCGTGGCCGTAGTGTTGGACGACAAGCTGGTCACCACGCCGGCCGCCACGGTCAACGGCAAGGCCCAGCCGGCGACGCAGAAGAGCGTGCCATTCACTGCCGACGAGCTGGCCCATCTCACCGCCTTGACCAAGAACGCCGTGGGCTTCGATGCGGCGCGTGGCGACAGCGTCAGCGTGGTCAACCAGTCGTTCCAGCCGGGCCCGAACATCCAGGCTTTGCCCGAGCTGCCGCTCTGGCAGCGCCCGGGGATGCTGGACCTGTTCAAGCAGGGGCTGGGCATTGGCCTGGCGCTGCTGGTGGCCTTTGGTCTGTTGCGACCAATGCTGAAGGGCCTGCTGCGCAGCGATTCGCGCCAACTGGCCCTGGCCGGCGACGGCCCCATGCCGACCATCCAGGTGCGCACCGACGACATGGCGGACGACGAGGCGCCGGCGCAGCTTGGCTCTGCCGCCCCGGCGATGCAGGCGACACTCAATTATGAGAAGCGGGTCGAATCGGCGCGACGCATGGTGGGGGAAAATTCCAAGCAGGTCGCGCAGGTCGTAAAGAACTGGGTGAACGAAGATGCCGGCTGAGCCAAAACAAGTCCCGATCGACGGCCCGCAGCGCGCGGCCATCCTGTTGCTGACCTTGGGCGAGGAGGACGCGGCCGAGGTCCTGAAGCACCTCAGCGCGCGTGACGTGCAGACGGTCGGCACGGCCATGGCCGGGCTGAGCCGGGTCAGCCGTGAACAGGTGGAGAGCGTGCTCGATCGCCTGTCCAATGACATGGGCCAGCAAACCGCGCTCGGCATGGGCACCGAGGACTACATCCGCAAGATGCTGATCAGCGCCCTGGGCGAGAGCAAGGCCGGGGGCCTGATCGACCGCGTGCTGCTCGGGCATTCCAGCAAGGGCATGGAGGCCTTGAAGTGGATGGAGAGCCGGGCGATCGCGGAAATGGTGACCCAGGAGCATCCGCAAATCGTTGCCCTGGTGCTGGCCCACCTGGATCCAGACCAGGCCGCCGAAGTGATCGGCTACCTGCCCGAGCGCATGCGCAGCGACGTAGTGATGCGCGTGGCCACGCTCGATGGCGTGCAACCGCAGGCGCTGAGCGAGCTGGGTGCCGTGATGCAGCACCAGTTTTCCGGCAACGCCAAATCCATGAAGTCGGCAAAGATCGGTGGCTTGAAGGCGGCGGCGAACATCCTGAATGCGATGGACGGCAGCCGCGAGACCGAGGTCATGGCGGCGATCAAGGCCCAGGACGAAACGCTCTCCGGTCACATCGAAGATCTGATGTTCGTGTTCGAGGACCTGCTCGCGATCGACGACAAGGGCTTGCAGCTCCTGTTGCGCGAGGTGCCCTCGCCGACCCTGGTGACCGCGCTCAAGGGCGCCGAGCCGGCGATGCGCGACAAGATCTTCGCCAACATGTCCAAGCGCGCGGCGGACATGATGCGCGACGACCTCGAGGTCAAGGGGCCGGTGCGCCTGAGCGAGGTGGATGCCGCGCAGAAGGAAGTGCTGATGGCCGCGCGCAAGCTGGCCGATGCCGGACAACTCAATTTGACCGGCAGCGGTGAGGAGTTCGTCTGATGGCCGCGGTGCTGGACGAAGCGGTGGTATCGATCCAGCGCTGGGAGCTGCCGGACATCGGCAGGACGGCGATCGCCGAGCTTGCCGCCAATGCCGCCGACGCCCCCACCGTGCAGGAACTGGCCGAGATCGAGGCCCAGGCGCGCGCCGAGGGCTTCGCCGCCGGTCACGTCGAGGGCCTGGCGGCAGCCCAAGCTGACATACGCAAGCAGCGCGCCCAACTCGAGGCCTTGTTCGAGGCCGCGGCCAGGCCGCTGCAGGCACTGGACGAGCAGACCGAACAGGCGCTGGCCGCACTGTCCATGCTGGTTGCCCGTCGCGTGCTGGCCAGCGAGCTGCGCGTGGCGCCCGAGCTGGTGTTGCGCGCTGTGCAGCAGGCCGTCGCCGCCGTGCCCGCGGCCGGGCACGGTTTGCGCGTGCACGTGCATCCGCAGGACCTGCCGCTGCTGCAGGCGGCGGCAACGACCGACAGCCACTGGGAGTGCGTGGCCGATCCGCAGCTGGCACGTGGCGACTGCGTGCTGGAAAGCGCGCGCTCGCACCTGGATGCGCGCGTGGAGACCCGCCTGGCCGCCGTCATCGACGCCGTGCTGGGCGATGCCGCCGACGCCAACGTAGCCACACGAGGCGAGGCGTGAACGCCGCGCAGGTACTGAGTGAGCGCCATGCCCGCTGGCAGGCCGAGCTTGCCAGCCGCGCCGACCGCGCGGAAAGCATCCGCACGCTGACAGTCGAAGGTTGCCTGCGCCGTGTGGTGGGGCTGACCCTGGAAGCCGAAGGTTGCGAGGCGGCGCTGGGCGCCCGCTGCCTGGTGGACGCGGTCAACGGCGCGCAACTGGATACCGAGGTGGTCGGTTTTGCCGACGAGCGCCTGCTGCTGATGCCGGTGGGCGACATGCAGGGCGTGTTGCCGAATGCCCGCGTGCGGCCCTGTGCCCGCCGCGGTGGCCTGCCGGTCGGCGAGGCCCTGCTGGGCCGGGTCATGGGTGCCGATGGCGTGCCGTTGGACAACCTCGGCCCCCTGGGTGCTGCGCGCCAGGCGGCCTTGCAGCGCGAACCGATCAATCCCATGGCGCGCAAGCCGATCGATACGCCGCTCGACGTCGGCGTGCGCGCGATCAATGCCTTGCTCACCGTTGGCCGCGGCCAGCGCCTGGGCCTGTTTGCCGGGTCGGGCGTGGGCAAATCCATGCTGCTCGGCATGATGACGCGCTACACCAATGCCGACGTGGTGGTGGTCGGCCTGATCGGCGAGCGTGGCCGCGAGGTCAAAGAGTTCGTCGAGCACACACTGGGCGAAGAGGGCCGGCGGCGTGCCGTCATTGTCGCCGCTCCGGCCGATGCGCCGCCGCTGAAGCGCCTGCGCGGCGCGCAGTACGCCACCGCCATCGCCGAGTATTTTCGCGACCAGGGCAAGCGCGTGCTGCTGCTGATGGATTCGCTGACGCGCTATGCCCAGGCCCAGCGCGAGATTGCCCTGGCCATTGGCGAGCCGCCGGCGACCAAGGGCTATCCGCCCTCCGTGTTCGCCATGCTGCCGGCCCTGGTCGAGCGCGCCGGCAACGATGCCGAAGGCAAGGGCTCGATCACCGCGTTCTACACCGTGCTGACCGAGGGCGACGACTACCGCCACGACCCGATTGCGGACGCCGCGCGCGCCATCCTGGACGGCCACATCGTGCTCTCGCGCGACTTGGCCGAGGCTGGCCACTACCCCGCGATCGACATCGAGGCCTCGATCAGCCGCGTGATGCCGAGCATCGCCAGCCGCGAGCATTTCCGCGCCGCGCAGCGTTTCCGCCAGGTGTATTCGGCGTATCGCCAGCAACGCGACCTGATTGCCGTCGGCGCCTACCAGAAGGGTTCCGACCCGCAGGTGGACCAAGCCATCGAGATGTGGCCGCAGTTGCGCGAGTTCCTGCAGCAGGACGTCGATGAGCGTACCGACCTGGATACCGCGGTCGAGCTGCTGGCGTCGCTGGCCGCGCAGGTGCACGCATGAAATCGCGCGCGACCAAGCTGCAGCCGGCGGTCGAGCAGGCCCACGACCGCAGCGAGGACGCCCTGGTGCGCCTGGCGCAGCAGCAGCAGTTGCTGGCCGCGGGCCTGCACCAGCTGGAGGAACTCAAGCGCTATCGCATCGAATATGCGACCCCGGGCGAGGGCGGGCAGTCGGTGAGCGCGCTGCTCAACCGGCAGAGTTTCGTCGAGCGCATCGACCGCGCCATCGTCCAGCATACGCGCGACATGGCACGGCTCGAGCAGGGCCTGGACCAGGTGCGCGAGCAATGGCGCCTGGCGCATGCGCGGGAAAGCGCCTTGAGCAGCGTGGTCGAGCAACATCGCGAGCGCGAGCGCCAGGCCGAGGACCGCCACGAACAGGCCGAAGTCGACGAGCGCATGCAGTACCGGAAGCCGCCGCGATGAAGCGCCCACTTCCCCGACATCTGCATGGCGCCCGCCCAAGCCCCGTCATCCCCGTTTTCGCGGGTGTCCAGCAGAGCGCCGGCCCAAGTGTCGTCATCCCCGCGAAAGCGGGACAAGCGCGCAGCGCGCAGAACGCCCAAAAGGCGGCCCCGAAGGGGCGAGCGCAGCGAATCATCCCGTACCTCTGCAGGCCGCGGCGCCATGGGCGCTGTGGCCCCACGCTACATGGAGCTGCCTGACATGCCAGCATCGAGCCTTTCCGCCCCGGTCACCCCAGCAGCACCCAGCGCACCAAGTGCCTTGCCTTCTGCCGGACGCGACACTGACGGCGCCGACGGCCAGTTCGGGCGCCAGCTTGACGCGGCCCGCGGCCATCAAGACGGGGCCGCCGCGTCCCACGGCAAGGCCGCTGACGCCGCCGGCAAGCGGACCGCTGCAGCGCAGTCCGATGCCACCACAACTGCAGCCGCAGCCACGCCGGATGCTGCGGCCGCCGCGGGTCTTGCCGGTACTGCAACCGCCGTCGACCCGCACCCTGCAGCCGCGGATGCGGTGGCCGGCCAGCCCGGCGACGAGGCAGCCCATGCCGGGCACGATGACGATACCGAAGATGGCCTGCCCCAGATCGCGCTGCCGGGCTTGTTGCCTGTTTTTGGCGCCGCCCTGCCGGGGGCCATGGCTCACCGCGGAGCCCTGGCTTCCAGCGCCGGCGCCCAGTTGAGCGCGCATGCCGCGGTCGCTTCCGGCATTGCCGACGCCGCGCGCATGCTGCTTACGCAGGCTGCAGGCTCGCCGCTCAAGGATGGGACTGCCGGCGCCGACACCAGCGCCGGCGTTGCGCCGGGCCTGCAAGCCGTACTGGCTACCGTGCGCGGGACAGGGGCGGATGAGACCCAGACGGGCCCCGGCATCACCACCGCAGCCAATCTGCCCGCGGTCCAACTGGCGCCCCTGCCTGCCCCGGCGATCGGCACGCACCTGCTGGCCATGGCCGCGCCGCTGGGTACGGATGGTTTCCACCAGGAGCTGGCGACGCAGGTCAACTGGCTGGCGGGGCAGGACGTGAAGCAGGCCCGTATCCGGATCCATCCCGAGGACCTGGGGCCGATCGACCTCAAGGTCAGCGTGTCCCACGAGCATGTCGACGTGGTCTTCAGCGTGCAGCACCCGGGCACGGTGCAGGCCTTGCAGCAGAGCCTGCCGCAGCTTGGCCAGATGCTGGCCCAGCATGGCTTGTCACTCGGCCAGGCCGAGGTCGGCCAGCACGGCGGCAACAACGCTTCGACGCCGCACCACGGCGGTACGCCGGCCATGGTGGACGAGCCTGCCGAATTGCAGATATCCAGCATCGGCACCGTCACCGGCGCCCCCAACCTCCTGGACGCCTTCGCCTGAAGCTGTCGGGTCGAACCCGACGTCGCCCGTGGGCCACCTCTCCCCTGGCTTTACCGGGGGAGAGGGCAGGGTGAGGGGGCTTTGGCTCTCGTTCTTCGGTTGTGGATGCCGGTGCGTCGGAACCCGCCCCCTCACCCCAACCCTCTCCCCCAACGATGAAGCCGTCGGGGGAGAGGGTTTGACCGGTTGCGGGACGACGGCAAACCGGCGGGCGTCAAGAAAGCGCCGTGACCTGGGCGTCGGAGACGTGGCGCCAGGTGATGAACGCACCGCGCATGGCGGATTCCTGACGTGGCACGCCGATTGCATCACTGCATGCGAACAGGGGCCGGGCGACCGGTCCCGTGACCCGCAACGTACGCATACCCGGGATCGAGCATGGCAGAGGAAGTCAACGAGCTGGTGCCGCCAGCCGCGGTGAAGAAGCGCAAGTGGCCGTTGCTGCTTGGTGGTCTGGTGGTTTTATTGGTCGGTGCCGGTGGCGGTTATTTCTATTTTGCCCGGCATGCGGCGCCCAGCCAGGCCAGCGCACCTAAGAAGCAGGCCGTGGAAGTGTCCAAGGACGAGTTGTACCTGGCGCTGGAACCGGCCTTCGTGGTGAATTTCAACGAAGGCGAGTCGTCGCGCTACCTGCAGGTGGCAATCACCTTGATGGCGCACGACGCCAAGGCCATCGACACCGCCAAGGCCGCCGATCCGGTGATCCGCGACGCCATGGTCTCCCTGCTCAGCAACCAGAAGGTCGCCGAGGTGGGGACACCGGCCGGCCGCAAGAAATTGCAGGCCGAAGCGCTGGCCGCAGTGCAAAAGGTGGTGCAGGCCAGGCTTGGCCGGCCCGGCATCGAGGCGCTGTATTTCACCAGTTTCGTGATCCAGTGAGGGGACTGCGCCCATGAGCGAGCTCTTGTCCCAGGATGAAATCGACGCCCTGCTGGATGGCGTGGAAGGCGGGTCGGTGGTGACCGGAAACGACGAGCCGCTGCCGCCGGGCGCGGTCAGCGGCTTCGACTTCGCCCGCCAGGACCGCATCGTGCGTGGCCGCCTGCCGACCCTGGAAATGGTCAACGAGCGCTTCGCACGCTTTTTCCGCACCGGCGTGTTCAACATCCTGCGCAAATCCTGCGAAGTCTCGGTGCTGGGCGTGACCATGGTCAAGTACGCCGAGTACGTACACAGCCTGGCCTTGCCCAGCAACATGAACACGCTGCACATCAGCCCCTGGCGCGGTACTGCGCTGGCGGTGTTCGAGCCGCGCCTGGTGTTCAGCGTGATCGACAATTATTTCGGCGGTGGCGGCCGCTACAAGGCGCGCATCGAGGGGCGCGATTTCACCCCGACCGAGAACCGCGTCATCCGCATCATGCTCGACGAGCTGTTCAAGGCCATGGTCGAAGCCTGGGCACCGGTGCAGAAGCTGCAGTTCGAATACGTCGGCTCCGAGATCAACCCGCAGTTTGCCAATATCGTCAGCCCGACCGAGACCGTGGTCGTTTCGCGCTTCCGGGTGGAGCTGGACGGCGGCGGCGGCGAGGTCCACCTGACCCTGCCTTACGCGATGATCGAACCGCTGCGCACTCTGCTCGACGCCGGCGTGCAGAGCGACCGTTCCGACAGCGACGGCCGCTGGGCCGAATTGCTGCGCCAGGAAGTCATGGATGCCGAGGTGAACCTGAGTTCGCTGCTGCTGGAAGCGCGCATGAGCATCGGTGAATTCCTGCACTTGCGCCCAGGCGACGTGATCCCCGTGCAGTTGCCGGAGCTGGCCACGGTATATGCCGAGGACGTGCCGGTGTTCCGTGGCCACTACGGCCAGTCCAGCGGCTTCAATGCCGTTGCCTTCCATGCCCAGGCCGAGCGCCGCCGGCGCGTCGGTGACGACAGCAAATCCAACCAGAAGAGTTAGCCATGAACGAGACTGCCGAGCAAGATTCCACTGCCACCGTTGCCGGAACGGACGCCCAGGCCAGCGAGCGCGTCGCTTTCGATCCCTTGCATGGAGGCGCCACCGGCCTTGGCGGCGTCCATCTGGACATGATCCTGGACGTCCCGGTGACCCTGGCCATGGAAGTCGGCCGCACGCGCATCAGCATCCGCAACCTGCTGCAGCTCAACCAGGGCTCGGTGGTGGAGCTGGACCGCGCTGCCGGCGAGCCGTTGGACGTCTTCGTCAACGGCACCCTGGTGGCCCATGCCGAAGTCGTGGTGATCAACGAGAAGTTCGGCATCCGCCTGACCGACGTGATCAGCCCGGCCGAGCGCGTGCGCAAGCTGCGCTGATGGGCACGGTCGCACTCCTGCTGGATACGGCGCCGCTTGCGGCAGCCAGCGAGTTCAACGCCGGTGGCGAGCTGCTGCGCGTCCTGCTCAGCCTGGCCGGCATCGTCGTGCTGATCTTCGCCGCCGGCTGGCTCAGCCGGAGAATGCAGCACGGGCGGAGCGGCGGCGGGCGGCGTATCCGCTGCGTGGAAACCTTCGCCCTCGGTACGCGCGAGCGCATCGTGCTGCTGGAGGCTGACGGCCAGCGCCTGCTGGTCGGCACCGGCGCTGGTGGCATGCGCACCTTGCATGTGTATGCACCCGGCGCCGACGAGGACGGGCAATTGCCGCAGCCGACGTCGTCACCCACGGCAGCGCGTCCGGCCTTCGCCGAGCTGCTCGCACGCTGGAAAATCCGCTCATGAAGGCTTGCCTGCGTTGGGTGGTGTTGCTGGCCCTGTTTGTGCTGCCGGCTTGGGCAAGCGCGGCCACGCCGGGTATCCCGCTGCTGAATGTGCAGCCGGCTGCCGGTGGCGGCCAAAGCTGGACGCTGTCGCTGCAGGTGCTGGCGCTGATGACCGCGCTCACCTTGCTGCCGGCCGCGGCGCTGATGATGACCTCGTTCACGCGCATCATCATCGTGCTCGGTTTCCTGCGCCAGGCACTGGGCACGCAATCGACGCCGCCGAACCAGGTGCTGCTTGGGCTCGCCCTGTTCCTGACTCTGTTCGTGATGTCGCCGGTGCTGAACAAGTCCTACACCGACGGCATCAAGCCGTACATGGATGGCCAGGTGACTGCCGAGGTGGCGCTGCCGGCTGCGGCGACGCCGTTCAAGCTGTTCATGCTGAACCAGACCCGCGATGCCGACCTGCAGCTGTTCACGCGCCTGGCCAAGGAGAAACCCTATGCCAGCAAGGCCGACGTGCCATTCAAGGTGGCGATGCCGGCCTTTCTTACCAGCGAGCTGAAGACCGCGTTCCAGATGGGCTTCATGCTGTTCGTGCCGTTCCTCATCATCGACCTGGTGGTGGCGAGCGTGCTGATGTCGATGGGCATGATGATGGTCTCGCCGATGATCATCTCGTTGCCGTTCAAGATCATGCTGTTCGTCCTCGTGGACGGCTGGACGCTTCTCCTCGGCACCCTCGCCGGAAGCTTCTACACATGACCGCCCCGCTCCCTGCCCTTGTGGGAGGCGGCCATGACGCCTGAATCGGTGATGGCGTTTGGCCAGCATGCGATGTACGTCGCCATGCTGGTGTCCGGACCGCTGCTGCTGACGGCGCTCGCCGTCGGCCTGCTGGTGGGCGTGATCCAGGCGGCCACACAGATCAACGAGATGACGCTGAGCTTCATCCCCAAGCTGCTGGCCATGGCGCTGGTGGCCCTGGTCGCCGGGCCGTGGATGCTGCGTCTGCTGGTGCAGTTCACGCGCCAACTGATCGAGGGCCTGCCGGGGGCGATCCGGTGAACGCGCTGGACCTGGCCCAGTTCCAGCTGTGGCTGGGCAGCGGGTTCTGGGCGCTGGGCCGGGTCACCGGCCTGTGCCTGGTGGTGCCGGTATTCAGCTCCAGCCTGGTGCCCGTGCGCGTGCGCGTCGGCCTGGTGCTGTTGCTGACCATAGTGCTCACGCCGCTGGCCGCAAGCTCGATCGATCCGCTGAGCGGCGCGGGCGTGGTGACCATGTTGGGCCAGGTGTTGATTGGTGCGGCGGTTGGCTTCGTGCTGCGCATGGCGTTCGAGGCGGTGGCGCTCGGCGGCGAGCTGGTATCGCAGGCGATGAGCCTGGGCTTCGCCTCGGTGGCCGACCCGCAGACCGGAGCCAGCTCCACCGTGCTGAGCCAGTTCTACCTGCTGCTGGTGACCTTGCTGTTCGTGGTCATGGACGGCCATTTGCGCGTGATCGCGCTGCTCGCCGACAGCTTCCACAGCCTGCCGCCGGGCGAGCTGGCGATCAACGCCAACGGCTTGTATGCCGTGGCCGGATTTGCCGCCGAACTCTTTGCCGGCGGCGTACGCGTGGCCTTGCCGGCGATGACCTCGCTCCTGGTGGTGAACATCGGTTTTGCCGCGATCAGCCGCGCCGCGCCGTCGATGAACCTGTTCGCCGTGGGTTTCCCGATCACCATCACCCTGGGTTTCATCGCGCTATGGCTGTCGCTGCGCAGCTTGCCGGGGGCATTCGGGGCGCTGCAGGACGGCGCCTGGGATCTCATGCGCAACCTGGTCGGGGGCTGAGTCATGGCCGAGGGCAGCGACCAGGAGAAAACCGAACAACCAACCGAAAAACGCCTGCGTGAATCACGCGAGAAGGGCGAGGTTGCACGTTCGCGCGACCTGTCGGGCGCGTTGGTGGTGCTTGCCGGCGTACTGGCGTTGATCGGCACCGGCGATAACGCCTGGCGCCACGCGCAGCGGCTGTTTGCACTCGGCATGGATTACTCGCGCGAGGCGCTGCTGACCGACGCGCTGCCGGGGCGGGCGCTGCATGCGGCCGTGTTCGAGGCCCTGGGCCTGTTCTGGCCGATCGCGTTGGCGACCGTGCTGGCCACCCTGGTCGGTCCCATCCTGCTTGGCGGGCTCACTTTCAGCGTCCAGGCGTTGGAGCCCAAGTTCGAGCGCCTGGACCCGATCAAGGGCCTGGGCAAGATCTTCGCCCTGCGCGGCCTGGTGGAACTGGGCAAGGCGTTGCTGAAACTCCTCTTCATCGGCGCGGTGCTGGCCCTGCTGCTGCGCAACTGGAACGACCAGTTGCAGGGCACCGGGCGCGGTTCGGTCATGGCTGGCATCAGCCAGGCCTTGCAGCTCATGGCGCGTGCGGGCCTGTGGTTTGGCGGTGTGCTGGCCTTCATTGGCGCGATCGACGCCATCTACCAGAAGTACGACCACAACAAGAACCTGCGCATGACCCTGCAGGAAGTCCGCGACGAGATGAAGGAAACCGAGGGCAACCCGGAGATGAAGGGGCGCATCCGCCAGGTCCAGCAGGCGCAGGCACGCCAACGCATGATGGAGGAACTGCCCAAGGCAGACGTGGTGGTGGTCAACCCGACCCATTTCGCCGTGGCGCTGCGCTACGACGACAGCCGCATGGGCGCGCCCCGCGTCATCGCCAAGGGCATCGACGTGCTGGCCGCGCAAATCCGCCTGGTGGCGGGCACGCACCACATCCCGCTGGTCGAGGCGCCGCCGTTGGCACGCGCCTTGTATGCAAGCACTCGGCTGGGACACGAAATCCCGGCGGCGTTGTACGTGGCAGTGGCCCAGGTCCTGGCCTACGTCTACCAGCTCAAGCAAGCCACCGAGCGCGGGGACACGCCACCGCCAGCGCCTACGCCACAGGTCGACCCCGACCTGATGGGGCCGTATCGCGATCGTTGACGAGTCAAATCCATGACAGGTACCGAGGTACTAGGCAACTTCAAGCTCATCGCCCGACGGGGAATTGGCGCCCCGATGGTGTTGCTGGTGATGCTGGCGATGCTGATGCTGCCGCTGCCGCCGTTCCTGCTCGACATCCTGTTCAGTTTCAACATCGCGCTGTCGCTGGTGATCCTGCTGGCGGTGGTCTATGTCATGCGGCCGCTGGAATTCGCCGCGTTCCCCACCGTGGTGCTGATGGCGACCCTGCTGCGCCTGGCACTCAACATCGCCTCCACCCGCGTGGTGCTGATGCATGGGCACGACGGGCCGGGGGCGGCCGGCAAGGTCATCGAGGCGTTTGGCGAGTTCGTCATCGGCGGCAATTTTGCCGTCGGCCTGGTGGTGTTTGCCATCATCACCATCATCAACTTCGTGGTGGTGACCAAGGGTGCCACGCGCGTGTCCGAAGTCACCGCGCGTTTCACCTTGGACGCGATGCCAGGCAAGCAGATGGCGATCGACGCCGACCTCAATGCCGGCTTGCTGACCCAGGACCAGGCGCGCGAGCGGCGCCAGGAAGTGCGCGAGGAAGCGGACTTCTACGGCTCCATGGACGGTGCCTCGAAATTCGTGCGCGGCGACGCGACCGCCGGCATCCTGATCCTGCTGATCAACATCGTCGGCGGCTTCTTCATCGGCGTGATGCAGCACGGACTGTCCGCCAGCGAAGCCGGCCGGACATATACCCTGTTGACCATCGGCGACGGCCTGGTCGCGCAGGTGCCGGCGCTGATGCTCTCGGTGGCGGCGGCCATCATCGTCACCCGCGTGTCCAAGGCCCAGGACATGGGCAAGCAGGTCATCGGCCAGGTCTTCGGCCAGCCGCGCGCGCTCGGCGTCGCCGCGGCCGTGCTGCTGGTCATGGGCATGATCCCGGGCATGCCGAACCTGGCCTTCCTGCTGCTCGGCGCGAGCTGCGCCGGCGCGGCCTGGCTGCTGCTGAAGCGCGAGCGCGAGACGCGGGCGAAGTTGGCCGATGTCGCGCCCGAGACACCGGCAGCGGCGGTGCCGGCCGAGCGCATGGAACTGGGCTGGGAGGACGTGTCCAGCGTCGACCCGCTGGGCCTGGAAGTTGGCTATCGCCTGATCCCGCTGGTGGACACCCACCAGGGCGGCGAGCTGATGGGGCGCATCAAGTCGGTGCGCCGCAAGCTCTCGCAGGAGCTGGGCTTCCTGGTCCCGGCCGTCCACATCCGCGACAACCTCGACCTCAGCCCCAATGCCTACCGCATCAGCCTGATGGGGGTGCCGATGGGCGAGGCGGAGATACACAACGAACGCCTGCTGGCGATCAATCCCGGCCAGGTGCATGGCAGCCTGGAAGGCATCGCCACCCAGGATCCGGCCTTTGGCCTGGAGGCGGTGTGGATCGAGCCCGGGCAGCGCGAGCTGGCGCAGAGTTACGGCTACACCGTGGTCGACCCGGCCACGGTGATTGCCACCCACTTGTCGCACATCCTGCAGGGCCATGCCCACGAACTGCTGAGCCACCAGGATGTGCAGCAGCTGCTGGACCGCCTGGCGGCCACGGCGCCGAAGCTGGTCGAGGACCTGGTGCCCAAGCGCCTCGCGCTTGGCGTCGTGGTCAAGGTGTTGCAGAACCTGCTGGCCGAGCGCGTGCCGATCCGCAACATGCGCAGCATCGTCGAATCCTTGGCGGAGCATGCCGGGCAAAGTCAGGATCCCGGCGTTTTGACTGGTGCGGTCCGCGTGGCCCTGGGCCGGCAAATCGTGCAGGAGATCACTGGGCTAGGCACCGAGGTGCCGGTGATCACCCTGGCGCCGGACCTCGAACAGATCCTGATCAACTCGCTGGCGGCCGGGGGCAGCGTGGCTGGCGCCGCGGTGGAACCGGGGCTTGCCGACCGCCTGCAGCAGAGCGTGGCCGACGTGGCCCGGCACCAGGAGATGCGCGGCGAGCCCGCGGTCCTGCTGGTGGCGCCGCAGCTGCGGCCGTGGCTCGCGCGCTTCACCCAGCATGTGGCACAGAACCTGCACGTACTGGCCTACAACGAGGTTCCGGACAACCGCCGGGTGCGCCTCGTGCAGGCCTTGGGAGCTTAAAACTGGGGTCAGAGTGGACTTTCGACGCTCGAGACCCACCGCCAATCCGCCGGACCATCCGTCGAAAGTCCACTCTGACCCCGGTTTTGTTTTTCGGAGCAAGCAATGAAGATCAAGCGATTCACCGCCACCGACATGCGCCAAGCCATGGGCCTGGTCAGGGACGAGCAGGGGCCCGACGCGGTCATCCTGTCCACCCGGCGCATTGCCGACGGCATCGAGGTCATTGCCGCGATCGATTACGACGAGAGCCTGGTCAACGACGCCGTCCGCCAGCATGCCACCCCGGCAGCCAGCAGCCATCCCGTCCCCGCCACTCCGCCCCCAGCTCCAGTCCGCCCCCTCCGCAGGAGTCCACCCGCGACCGCAGGAATTCCCGCGCGGGCGCCCGATGCTCTTGCCCCGCGTGGAACCCCGCTGGCGACCGCAGGGAGCCCCCTGCGGTCGGGCGACGTTTCACCCAGTCCTGCCCGCACTCCTTCTCCTGACCTGGCCGCTTTGGAAACCGCGCGCATGCGCGAGGAACTGGGCAGCCTGCGCGCGATGCTGGAAACCCAGTTGTCCAGCCTGGCGTGGAACGACCTTGAGCGGCGCCAGCCGCTGCAGGCCGGCATACTGCGCGAGATGACCCGCATCGGCATCGATGCCGACGTCGCCCGCGCCCTGGTCGCCGAATTGCCGGCCAAGGTCAGTGCCGACCAGGCACGCTACCTGCCACTCGGCCTGCTGGCCCGGAACCTAGGCATCAGCGGCCGCGCCCAGGCCGAAGGCCCGACGGTGACGGCCCTGGTCGGTCCCACCGGGGTGGGCAAGACCACCACCGTGGCCAAGCTCGCGGCCCGTGCCGTGTTGCGCGTGGGCGCGGAGAAGGTGGCCTTGGTCAGCACCGATCATTACCGCATTGGCGCCGCCGCCCAGCTCGAGCATTACGGCCGGCTGCTCGGCGTGCGCGTGTACCCCGCCTACGATGCGCAAAGCCTGGGCAAGGTGCTGGAGCTGTTGCGCGACTGCCACACCGTGCTGGTCGATACCGCCGGCATCGCGGTCAGCGATCCGCGGCTGCGCCAGCAGATGGAGATCTTCGCCAACGCCGGTGGCTTGCGCACCTGCCTGGTCCTGGCGGCCAACGCCCAGTCCGAGGCGCTGGACGCGGCCGAGCAGGCCTATCGCTCGCTCAACCCGGCCGGCTGCATCCTGACCAAGCTCGATGAGGCACCCAGCCTCGGCGGGGCGTTGTCACTGCTGATCCGACGCCACCTGCCGCTGGACTACACCACAGACGGCCAGCGCGTACCCGAGGACATTGCCCCGGCCGACGCCCGCAAGCTGGTGTGCTTTGCGGTGCAATCCTCGCGCGCCGCGTTGCCCGATACCGGCCTGCTGGCCGAGCGCTTTGGATTGGAGTTGGCCGAGGCATGAATGGAGTGGATGTCATGGATCAGGCCGCTGGCCTCAAGACCTTGTTTGCCCCCGGAAGGGAGCCCGGCGAGGCGCAGCTCGATGCGGCCGCCGGGATGCCAGCCGGAACGCCGGCGAGCCGCGGCGTGATGCGCCAGCCGTGCCGGGCAATCGCAGTCTCCGGCGGCAAGGGCGGCGTCGGCAAGAGCACGGTGGCGGTCAATCTCGGCATGGCGCTGTCCATCGAGGGCAACGACGTGATGCTGCTGGACGCCGACATGGGCCTGGCCAATGTCGACGTGCTGCTCGGGCTGACCGCGACCCGGAACATCGGCCACCTGCTGGACGGCAGCGCGACGCTGGAGGAACTGGTGCTGGAGGCCCCGCATGGGCTGCGCGTGATCCCGGCCGGTTCCGGCGCGCGCCGCCTGGCGCAGCTGCCGAACAGCGAGCACGCGGCAATCATCCGCGCCTTCGACGACCTGGCCCGGCCGCCGCAATATCTGCTGGTGGACACCGCCGCCGGCCTGTCCGACAACGTGTCGATGTTTGCCGCTGCCGCCGACGACGTGCTGCTGGTGGTGTGCGACGAGCCGGCCTCGCTGACCGACACCTATGCGGTGATCAAGGTGCTCAGCCGCGATTTTGGCGTGCGCCGGTTCCGCATGGTGGCGAACATGATGCAGAACGAGGGCAGTGCGCGGCAGCTGCACCGCAAGCTGTCGCGGGTGTGCGACCGCTTCCTCGAAGTGGTGATCGATTTCAGCGGCTGGATTCCGCATGACGAGCGCTTGCGCCAGGCCATCCGCCGGCAAAGCGCGGTGGTGGATCTGTGGCCGTCGAGCCGTTCGGCGCTGGCGTTCAAGCAACTGGCCCTGGCCGTCGACAGCTGGGCGCAGGCCGAGCGTGCCGGCACCGATCGGATCGCATTTTTTGGTGATCGGGCGTCGCCCGCAAGCAGGATGAAGACATGAGTGTGGCCTCGGAATACCTACAGCACTCGCGCGACAGCGCGGATGAGCTGGTGCGCCGGCATGCGCCGCTGGTCAGGCGCATCGCCTATCACCTGATGGGCCGCCTGCCGGCGAGCGTGGACGTCAACGACCTGATCCAGGCCGGCATGCTCGGCCTGCTCGAGGCGGCGCGGAATTTCGCCACCGATCGCGGCGCCAGCTTCGAGACCTTTGCCGGCATCCGCGTGCGTGGCGCCATGCTCGACGAGTTGCGCCGCGCCGACTGGACCCCGCGCTCGGTGCATCGCAAGTCGCGCGAGGTGGCCGAAGTCATCCGCCAGATCGAGGCGGAAACCGGTGCCGACGCCGACGACGGCGAGATCATGAAGCGCCTTGGCCTCAGTGCCGACGAATACCACCAGGTGCTTGCCGACGCCGCGTGTGCGCGCCTGCTCAGCCTCACCGCCACCGATGACGATGGCGAGGGCACGGTGCTCGAGGTGGCCGACCAGGCGGCGCTGGAGCCGCTCGAAGACGTCGAGCGCGCGGACCTGCAGCAAGCCTTGGCGACCGCCATTACCGGCCTGCCCGAGCGCGAGCAGATGGTCATGTCCCTGTACTACGAACAGGAGCTCAACTTGCGCGAGATTGGGGCCGTACTCGGAGTCACCGAGTCGCGGGTTTGCCAGATCCACGGCCAGGCGGTCGTGCGCCTGCGGGCGCGGCTGGCCGATTGGCGCGGTTGATTGCACAGCGATGCCGAGCGCGGGACGACAGGCCATGAGACCGGTGGAGAACATGCTGGACAAGGACATGCGAATCCTGGTGGTCGACGATTTTTCCACCATGCGCCGGATCGTACGCAACCTGCTTATCGACCTCGGCGTCCGGCCCAAGTCGATCCAGGAGGCCGATGACGGGAACAACGCCATGGCCATCTTGCGCAACGTGCGCTTCGACCTGGTGATCACCGACTGGAACATGCCGAACATGAGCGGCATCGACCTGCTGCGCAGCATCCGCGAGTGGGACAAGACCAAGACCCTGCCGGTGCTGATGGTCACCGCGGAAAACAACCGCGAGCAGATCATCGCCGCCGCGCAGGCCGGGGTGAACGGCTTCGTGGTCAAGCCGTTCAGCGCGGCAACCCTGGAGCAGAAGATCAACCGCATCTTCGAGCGCCTGGCCGTGAGCGAGGCCGGCGCATGAATACGCACTACCACCTGGCCTTGGACGACGACCTGCCGCAGTCGCTGCGCGACCTGCTCGACAGCACCGACGGCCCGGCGTTCGAGCAGGCGCTGGATGCCATCGTGCACCAGCGCGAACGCAATGTGTTCCGCAGCCTGGGGCAACTCGCCCGCGACCTGCACGAGGCCCTGCGCCGGCTCGGCGCCGGGTTTGTGCGCGAGGGCGTGGCCCACGTCGCCGCGGACGCGCGCCAGCAGCTCGACGCAGTGCTGGAGATGAGCGCGCAGGCGGCCAACCGCAGCCTGGATTTCGCCGAGCGCATGCGCCCCGACGCCGACGCGCTGGTGCAGCATGCGCTGGCCGTGATGGAGCGCACTGCTGCCGATGACCCGGCCTTGCCGCTGGCGCGGCGGGCGCTGGAGTTTGGCTTGGCCACGCGCACGGCGCTGGCCGACATGGTGCTGGCGCAGTCCTGGCAGGACCTGAGCGGGCAGCGCATTCACAGGGTGGCCGCGTTCATCGGCAGCGTGGAGTCTGCCTTGCTCGAACTGGTGCGCTTGACCGGCGAGCTGGCGGGCGAGGAAGCACCAGGCACTGCACCACCGGTGTCCGGCCAGGCCGATGCCGATCGCCTGCTGGCCGAATTCGGCTTTTGAGGAGCGGACATGGATGACGCACGGGGCAATGCACTGTTGGGTGATTTCCTGGTCGAAACCGAGGAACTGCTGCAGCGCCTGGGCGCGCAACTGGTCCGCCTGGAAGCGGCGCCCGCCGACCAGGACCTGTTGGATGCTGCGTTCCGTGGTTTCCACTCGATCAAGGGTGGCGCCGGCTTCCTGGATCTGGAGGCGGTGGTGGCCGTCTGCCACCACGCGGAGGAATTGCTCAAGGCGGCCCGCCAGCGCAGCGTCGTGCTGGCCACGCCCGGGCTCGATGCCTTGCTCGACGCCGTGGATGCGATCATCGCCATGCTCGACGAGGTGGCCGCGGGCAAGCCGGTGACGGCGCCGTCGGCCATCCTGCTGCGCCGGCTGTGGCCGACGGCGGCCACAGCCAGTGCCGAACCTCCGGCCCACGCCCCGGCCCCGGCCGCTGTGGGCATGGGCGACGACGAATTCGAGGCCTTGCTGGACAGCCTGCACGGCCAGGCCGCTCCGGGCGGCGACGTCTTGCCCCACGGTTTGCCGGCGCAGGCCGCGGTCCCGGCCATGGTGCATGTGACCGTGGCGCGCCTGGATGAGTTGGCCGCGCGCGTCGCGGTCGTGGAAGCGGCGTGTGGACGGCTGGACAGCCTGGCCCGGCATGCCGCCGGTGATGCCATGGCGGCGACTGTCGCCGAGCTCGACCGCGCCACCGCGGCCTTGCGTGCCGCCGTCCTGGACCTGCGCCTGCAGCCGATCGGCGCGGTGTTCCAGCGCTTTCCCAAGGTGGTGCGCAACCTTGCCCGCAAGCTCGGCAAGGATGTCGACCTGGTCATCGAAGGCGCCGACATCGACCTCGACCGCAGCGTCACCGATGCGCTGGTCGACGCGTTGGTGCACTTGCTGCGCAACGCCGTGGATCACGGCGTCGGCACGCCCGAGGAACGCCGCCGCCTCGGCCGCCCGGCGCGCGGCCGCATCACCCTCGCGGCCAGCCGGCGCGACGGCTGCGTGTACGTCACCGTGGGCGACGACGGGCGCGGCATGGACCCGGCGGCACTGCGCCGCCGCGCCGTGGACCAGGGCCTGCTGGATGCCGCTGCCGCGGCCCGGCTGGACGTCGCGGGCTGCCTCGACCTGGTGTTCCGTCCGGGCTTCAGCACGACCACGGCGGCTTCCGAGATTTCCGGGCGTGGCTTCGGCATGGACGTGGTCAGGACCCGGTTGGCGGAGCTCGGCGGCAGCGTCGAACTGCGCTCGACCCCCGGCCGCGGTACCGAGGTGGAGCTGCGCATTCCCCAGTCGCGGACGCTATCCGCCACGGCGGCCGCGTGGCCGTCCAAACCCGCCGGCCCAAGCCCGGCCCGCCAGTCGATGAAGGCCTGAGGCCATGGACAAGATAAGCACCATAGGTACCGCCTTGGGCATCGTCGTGCTGCTGGTCGGCACCGTGCTGAAGGGCTCCACGATCAGCGCCTTGTGGAATCCGGCGGCGTTCGTGATCGTCATCTTCGGCACCTTCGCCGCCCTGTTGGTGCAGACCCAGGGGCACGTGCTCAAGCGCGCGATGTCGATGGTGTCGATGATCTACCGGCGGCCACACCACCGTCCGGAGGACCTGATCGCGCGCATCGTCGGTTGGAGCGAAATCGCCCGCCGCCAGGGCCTGCTCGGGCTGGAGTCACAGCTTGAGCTGGAGCGCGACGCGTTCGTCAGCAAGGGCCTGCAGCTGCTAATCGACGGCGGCGAGCCCGAGGCCATCCGCAGCGTGCTGGAGGTCGACCTGGATACGCGCGAGGCGGTCGACATGGCCGGCGCCAAGGTCTACGAGAACGCCGGCATCTACTCGCCGACCCTGGGCATCATCGGTGCCGTGATGGGGCTGATGGCGGTGATGCAGAACCTGTCCGATCCCAGCAAGCTCGGCCATGGCATTGCCGCGGCCTTCGTGGCCACGATCTACGGCGTGGCCCTCGCCAACATGTTCATGTTGCCGATGTCGGCGCGGCTGAAGGCGCTGGTCGGCAAGCAATCCCAGTTGCGCGAAATCATCATCGAGGGCCTGGTGTCGATTGCCCAGGGCGACAACCCGCGGCAGATCGAATCGCGCCTGCAGGGCTATCTGGAATGAGGCGCAAGCACCACGACGAACACGTCAACCACGAGGCCTGGGCGATCCCGTACGCCGACCTGATGACCTTGCTGCTGGCGTTCTTCGTGGTGATGTATGCGGTGTCCGTGGTCAATGAGGGCAAGTACCGGGTGGCTTCCGAGGCGCTGGCCGAGGCGTTCAACGGCAGCAATGCCGTGCTCGTGAAGGACGCCGCGAGCAAGTTGCCACCGAAGTCACCGACTTCCTCGAGGCCGTTGCCGGCGGCCGCGGCCTCGAGCGCCAGCGCGAATCCGGTGAACGATCTGCAGCGCATCGAGGACCTCGTGCGCAAGGCGCTGCAGCCGCTGATCGACCGCAAGCTGGTGGTGGTGCGCGGTGGCCCGGACCGGCTGGAGATCGAAATTCGCACCGACGTGCTGTTTCCCAGCGGCGTCGCCAGCCTGTCCACGCCGGCGCAGGCGGTGCTGAGCAACATGGCGGGCATCCTCGCGCCGTTCGGCAACGCCTTGCGCATCGAGGGTTTCACCGACAACGTGCCGATCGCCACCCCGGCGTTCCCGTCCAACTGGGAGCTGTCGGCGGCGCGCGCGGCGAGCGTCGCACGCCTGTTTGCCGAGCACGGCATCGACCCGGACCGCATGGGTATCGTCGGCTGGGGCGAGGTGCGCCCGATCTCGGACAACACCACGGAAGAGGGACGCAACCAGAACCGCCGCGTGTTGGTGGTGGTCATGGGCGGCCGCGAGTCGCCCGCGCAGCGCCCCACCCAGGATCTCCGGCACCTGGCCGCGGAGCCTTCGTCGCCCCTGCTGGCCAGGAGCGCAACGGCTGCTTCCGTCCCTGCCCCGAGCCTGGCAACTGCCGGTTCGGCCGGAGCGGTGGCCACCCAGGCCGCGGACCAGGCTCCGGTCCCCCCTGGGGCACCGGCACCCACGCTGGCCATGAATCGTGCTGGCGCGGCGCCGAAGCCGGCGGCACCCGATGCACAGCCCAAGCCGGCGGCGGCAGCCCAAGGCAACCGGCCGGGCGGCGGGCGCGGCCAGTCGGATGTCCCACCGCCGGGCAAGCTACGATAAGCGCTTGGCGGCCGGTCGTATGCCTAGGAGCTTGGGCGGTAGAAGCCGTCCGGACATGATCGGCTCGAGCGGGGAGCGATGGATGTGGCTTGAAATCTGTGTGGCGGTGCTGGTGCTGGTGGTGCTGTTCCAGACCCTCGTGCTGGTCATGCTCTGGCGCCAGGCCAGGCGGTTGCGCGCGGCGCTGGCGCTGATCGGGCACAGCGCGACGCACATGGCCACCGATGTGCCGACCTCGATGCTGGTCGCCGCGCTGGGGCGGCTCGAGCATCGGATCGGCCTGCTCGAATTGCCGGCCGGCAGCCCGGCGCAGTCGTCCTATGCGCTGGCCCAGCAACTGGCTCGCCAGGGTGCCGGCGTCGAACAGTTGGTGGCGCGCTGCGGGCTATCTCCGGATGAAGCCCGCCTGATCGTGCAGATGCACTCCGGCCCCGCCTGAGCAACGCCGTCAGGATTCGGCGGCGTCGTACACCGCGCTGAGCACGCTTGCCGCGGCGGCGTAGAGCAAGACCGGGACGTCGTTGCGCATGCGCAGGGAAGCCAGCAGCGCGGCAATCTGCGGATCGTGGTGCAGCGGTATGCCGAGCGCGGCAGCGCGCGCCAGCAGCGTTTCCAGCGCCTCGGCCGGCATCGCCGGCAGCTGGCTCTCGCCGCTGGCCAGGCGCAGGTTGACCCGGCGTTGCGCGGGAGGCGGCAGCGCGTTCATGCGGTGGCCTGCAGCAGGATGGCGCTGTGCCGGCTCTGCGGCTTGGGCATGCCGAGCTGACAACTGAGCTGGTCGAGCAGCAGCCCGCAGGCGGCCAGGCGCTGGCGTAGCGGGGTGAACTGCCGCTCCAGGCGTACCAACGTTTCTGCACGCTCCGCCCACAAGCGCACCGACAGGCGCGGCTCGCGTAGTTGCAGTTCACCTTGCACCGGCCCCAGTGCCGGCAGGTCCAGCGCAAAGCCGAGGATCCAGCCATTGCCGCCGTCCTCGGCGCCGTCGGCGATCGGCTCCAACTGCAGTTGCAACACGTCCTGGCCGTCGGTGCCGCGCACCGGAATCTCGACCATCCAGGCCGGGGACGTGCTGGCTTCCATCTGCACCACTTCCAACCGGGCCAGCGCCGCCTTCACGTCGGCGTGCAGTTGGGTGATCAGGGGCGCGGCCTCGGCGTTGTCGGCTGCTGCCGTCAACGCCGCCAGCGCCGCAGTCGCCATCCGTGGCTGCGCCTGCAGGCCGGTTTGTTGCAGTGGCGGCGCGGTATCGCTGCGGCCCAGTGGCGGCGGTGCCGGCGCCGTCTGGTCGAGCAGGCCGGCCACGCGCAACAAGGCACCCTTCCAGTCGTCCGCCAACAGCGTCGGCAGGTTGGGTGGCGCCCGGGCCACCAGGGATTCCAGGAACAAGCCGCTGCGCTGTATCGCCGTGCGCAGGCCTTCGCCGTGGGTCAGGTCGCCCGGCGTGGGCATGGCGTGCTCGAGCATGGCCAGGGCCGTACGCAAGGTTGGCGGCAGTTGGCGCACCATGGGCCGCTGGGCCAGTGCGGCCACCGTGGCCAGCAAGGTGGCGTAGCCGTTCTGCTGCGGCAGGAGTTCGCGCAGTGCACGCTGGAACGTTGGTTCCGCCGACTGGGCGGAGAGCATCTCAAGCTGGGGCCGCGGACCGAGGCTGAGCACGCGCACCTGGAACTGCGCCGGCAGGCTGTTGCCGGGCACCTCGGTTTCCACCGCCAGTGCGCCGACCTGCAAGACCAACAGGCCTTGCGGATTGACGCCGAGCGGCCGCGCCGACAAGACCGCACCAATACGCCAGCTCTGCGCGGTCGTGCCCGCAGCGGCGCCGGCCCAGGTGAGCGCGGCAAGGCTGGTGGGTTGAATGATCATGGCATTGCTGCGCTCAGGTATCCGGTGCGGCGCGATTCGTTGTCCTTGAGCACATCGGCTGGCGGGCATGAAACTTGAGCCGGTGGCCGGAGCGCGGGCGGGCATCGCGTGACCCCAATTGCGGCGCCGTGGTGGCCGTCGCCAGGGTGCGCCTTGCGGGTTGGCGGTCCGCGGTTGGGGTCACCGCCGCAACGGGGCGGCATGTTCAATAAACCACAGGCCGGCGAACAGTTTGGGGTCCACCGAATAGCCCTCGGCGGCCCGTTCGAACAGCCATTGGCCGGCTTCGCCGCGCGGCACCTCGTGCACGGTGATGTCCTCGGTCGCATCGCCGCCGCCCGGGCCGACCTTGCGCAGCCCCCAGGCGCGGACGAATTCGATCATTTCGGTACTCATGCCCGAGGACGAGGGGCCGCGGTGCACGAATTCCAGCCGCTCGCAGCGGTAGCCGGTTTCCTCCTCCAGCTCGCGTCCGGCCGCCTGCAGCGCGCTTTCCTCCGTCTGTCCCGGCACGTCGCCGACCAGGCCGGCCGGCATCTCGATCGTGGCGCACTGGATGGAGACGCGGTACTGCTCGACGAACAGCACCCTGTCTTCGGCGGTGACGGCAAGGATGATGACCGCGCCGCCGGGGTTGTTGCGCTCGGTATATTCCCAGCGCCCGCGGCGGCGCAGGCTCAGCCACTTGCCGGCGTACAGCGTCTCGACCGGGGCGCTGGCGTCAGCGGGAACGGGGCTGGAAGGATTGCTTCGGCTATCGCTATCAGGGGCACGCATGCCCTGCAGTGTGCCACGCCTGGGCCCGGCAGCGCCGGCTGCGCCGCTTAGCGCCGCACGGCATCGAGCCGACCACGCAGCGATGGGCCGAAGCGCAGTTGGCCGCACAAGGCGTCGAGCACGCCCGGTTCGCTGGGACCCCGCTGCAGAGCCTGGGTGTCGGCTGCGCCAGGGGCCTCCAGCGCGATGCGGGTGAGGCTGCGGTACAACCGTGCCTGCTCGGCGTGTGCGCGCAGGTTCGCCGCGCAGGCCGCTGCGCCGCGCAGGCGCAGCGTGGGCACTTCGTCGATCCGTGCCAACAGTTGTTCGAGGCTGCCGAAATGGCCGAGCAGGGCGGCCGCGGTCTTGGCCCCGACCCCCGGTACGCCGGGGATATTGTCCGCCGCGTCGCCGCACAGGGCCAGGTAATCGGCCACCTGCTGCGGCTGTACGCCCAGTCGCGCATGCACGCCGTCCGGGCCGTAGCGCAGGCCGCGGGCATAGTCCCATTGCTCGTCCGTGGTCCCGAGCAACTGGCCGAAGTCTTTGTCGGCCGAGACGATGACACTGCGCACGCCCAGCGCGCGCATGCTCCACGCGGTGCTGCCGATCAGGTCGTCGGCCTCGTAGCTGTGGTCGATCAGCACGCGGATGCCGAGCGCTACGGTGAGCGCGCGGCAGTGCCGGAACTGCCGCTCCAGCTCCGGCGGCGGCAGTTCGCGGTTGGCCTTGTAGGAGGGATAGAGCAGGTTGCGGAACGAGCTGGTCAGCGAGGCGTCGAAGGCCACGGCGATGAGCTCGGCCTGGGTGCGTTCGAGCAGCTCGCAGAGGAAGCGCGCATAGCCGTGCACCGCATTGCTGGGGTAGCCGTCGGCGTCGGTCAGTGTGTCGGGCAAGGAGTGCCACGCGCGGAACACGTAGAGGCTGCCGTCGACGAGGTAGGCCGCCGGTCGCGCCGACAGGTCCGAGCCTACGCCGTCCATGTGCTCAACACGTCTTCCAGCGGCGGGCGGTCACGATCCGGCACCTCATCCTGCGCCGTGCCGATGTGCACGAAACCGATGACGTGCTCGTTCGCTGCGAGCCCGAGCATGCGGGCGGCATCGGGATCGTAGGCGGCCCAGCCGGTGAGCCATTGCGCGCCGAAACCCAGGGCATAGGCGCCCAGCAGCAGGTTGTGGGCGACGCAGCCCGCACTCAGCTTTTGTTCGATTTCCGGCACCTTGCCGCGCTCCTGCAGCCGCACGACCACGGCCACGACCAGCGGCGCGTAGCTGTAGCGCAGGCGTTCCTTTTCCAGTTTCGCGGGCGACATGTCCGGGCGATTGCGCAAGGCCAGCTCGACCAGGCGTTCGCCCCAGATGCGCTTGTCTTCCCCCTGCAGGCGGACCAGCCGGAACGGCACCAGCTTGCCGTGGTCGGGAACGCGGATGGCCGCGGCGAAGAGCCGCTGCAGGCTGGCTTCGTCCGGCGCCGGCTCGCCGAGGTGGCGCGACGGTACGGAATGGCGCAGTTCCAGCAGGGACAGAGGATCGGGCATGCAGGTTTCCGGAAACACCAGCGCCCATGCTAACCGGTGCCTCCCCCGGCTGCGACTGCGCAGGGGACGTTCGTTGGCCTTGTGCGAGCCTGGCTGTCGGACTCCTGCACGTACCTGGACCGCACGTATGCCTGTCGGCGTGCATCCCGTTAAGATACCGGGACACGCCGGAGGGACGTCATGCCGATCACCATAGCTGCCTTGCGCGAAGCCGCCAGTGGGGAACGCCGCGTCGCGATCACCCCGGAGATGGCCAGGAAATTCCACGGCAAGGGGCTCAAGGTGCTGCTGGAGCACGATGCCGGCCGGGCCGCGGGGTTCCCCGACAGCGCCTACGCCGAGGCCGAGTTTGCCGACGCCCAGGCCGTGCTCGCGCGAGCGGACGTGCTGGCCTGTGTGCTGCCGCCCGCGGATGCGGTATTCGGCAGCCTGCACGAGGGCGCCGTGGTGGTCGGCCAGTTGCATCCGCACGGCGCGACGGCGCGCCTGGCAGCGCTGGCCGGGCGCAAGCTCACCGCGTTCGCGCTGGAATTGCTGCCGCGCATCACCCGTGGCCAGGCCATGGACGTGCTGAGCTCGCAGGCGGCGGTGGCCGGCTACCGCGCCATGCTGATCGCGGCCGAGGCGGCACCGAAATTCTTCCCCATGCTGACCACCGCGGCGGGCACCATCCGGCCGTCCAAGGTGCTGGTGATCGGCGCCGGCGTGGCCGGCTTGCAGGCGATCGCCACGGCGCGTCGCCTGGGGGCGCAGATCGAGGGTTACGACGTGCGCCCGGAAACCCGCGAGCAGGTGGAGTCGCTGGGTGCGAAATTCCTCGAACTCGGGGTCAGCGCGGCCGGCAGCGGCGGCTATGCCCGTGAGCTGTCCGCCGAGGAACGGGCGGCGCAGCAGCAGGCGCTGGCCGAGCACCTGAAGTCGCTGGACGTGGTGGTGACCACGGCGGCGATTCCCGGCCGGCCGGCACCGAAGATCCTGAGCACGGCGATGGTCGAGGGCATGAAGCCGGGCGCGCTGATCGTCGACCTCGCCGCCGAGGGTGGCGGCAACTGCGAGCTGACGCGGCCGGGCGAGCGCGTCGAGCATGCCGACGTGGTGATCCTGGGGCCGGTCAACCTGCCCGCCGGCGCACCGCTGCATGCTTCGGAAATGTATGCGCGCAACATCCACAACTTCGTCGAGCTGCTGGTCAAGGACGACGCCCTGCAGCCGGACTTCGAAGACGAGCTGGTGGCCAAGTGCTGCATCAGCCACGGCGGCGAAACGCGCTTCGGCAATTAAAGGGGACGAATTAAAGGGGACGAATTAAAGGGGACGAATTAAAGGGGACGAATTAAAGGGGACGAATTAAAGGGGACGAATTAAAGGGGACGGGGCAAATTAAGTTGCAACTTAATTTGCCCCGTCCCCTTTAACCGGATGGCGGAACCGGGGCCGAGCCGGCACTGGCCGGCATGGACCAGCGCAGCTGCTGCTTGGGCGGCAGGGCGCGCCATTCGCGCAGCAATTTGTCACGCTCGGCAGGGGGCAATTGTTGGAAGCGCTTGAACGTTTCGTGCAATTGCGTGCGTTGGGCGGGTGACAGCTCGCGGAACTTGCGCTGGTTGTCGCGGGCGCGGGTGCGCTCTTCCGGCGTCATCTTCTCCCAGTGCTCCAGGTGCCTGCGCACGGCTGCCTGCTTCTCTGGCGCCAGCGTCTCCCAGCGATTGGCGCGCTCGAGCATGTGCGCCTGGTGCCGGGGCGGGATGCTGTCCCAGCGTGACTGCATGGGCGCGAGCAGGTCGCGTTGCGCCGGGCTGAGCGTGTTCCACGGATGCGGGGCTGTCGAGGCGGCGGGCGCTGGCGCCTGCTGGGCTGTCGCCGGCAGGGCGCCGATGCCGCTACCCAGGGCAAAGGCCAGCAGGGCGCAGGCGAGTGGGCGGGACGGCTTCACGGCGGGCTCAGTGCCTCCCGGCAGTCTGGTCGGTGCTGGCCAGCCACCCGTAGAAATCCAGGTTCTGGTACAGCACGGGGTCGGTTTGCGCCGCGTCCGGCGGCAGCTCGTTGTCCAGGTCACTGCCTTGCGCGGTGCCGGCAGTTCCGGCTGGCATCGATGGCTGCATGGGCTGCCACAGCGTCACCGCGGCCAGGACCACGGCGGCGCACGCGCCGCTCGGAATCAGCCAGCGTGCGCCGCTGCCAAAGTGGCGGCGCTCCCCGGCGTGGGCTGCCGCCAGGGCGTGCATGCGCGCGGCTTGCAGGCGGGCGCCGACGGCCGGGTCCAGCCGTTCGGTGGCTTTGCCGTAGAGATCGTGGGCGCGTTGCGCCAGGTGGGTGTCGTGGGCGGTCATCGCCAATCCTCCAGTTGATCGCGCAGGTGTTGCATTGCGCGCGACAGATGCGTCTTGACGCTGCCTTGGGAACACTGCATGGCCTGCGCCGTGTCGGCCACGTCCAGCCCTTCCAGGATGCGGAACATGAACGCCTCGCGCTGGCGCCGTGGCAGCTTGCGCACCGCGACGCTCATCGCCGCATAGGCCTGGGCGTCGCCAAGCTGGTCGAGCGGCCCTGGCCCGTGGTCCGCGGGCTCCCATACGGGGAGTTCGTCGCCATTGCCATCCTGGCCGCCGCCAAGCCAGCCGACGACGATCGAGCGCACTTTGCGCCGGCGCTGCAGGTCGACGATGCGCCGGCGCAAGATGCCCCAGAACAAGGGCGCCCATTCCTCCGGCGGCTTGTCCCGGTAGTGCTGGGCCAGGCGCAACATGGCGTCCTGGACCGCGTCCATGGCGTCCTCGCGCTGGCGCAGCTGCATTTCGGCCAGGCGGAAGGCGCGGTGTTCGACCTGGGCCAGGAACGCATTCAGCGAGGTCGTCGCTACGCGCTCGGCGGCGGCCTCCAGTGGCGCCCCGGTCAGGGCGCCAACGGCTGCGTTCACGGCGTTCCCGTCCGTATCGTCATCGGCGGCATGCTTCGACTCCATCATCGTGGGGTGCTTCTGGTTCAACGCGGCATGCTCGCGTGGGTTGACGCACATCCGTATGATGCACGGACATCGGGGATTTCAGCGAGGGCGGTCATGATCGACGGATTCTTGGCACTGTACATCTTCATGCTGGCGGCATTCACCGGATACGAGATCATCGCCCGCGTGCCGGTGATCCTGCATACCCCGCTGATGTCCGGCTCGAATTTCGTCCACGGCATCGTCCTGGTCGGGGCTATGGTGGCCCTGGGCCATGCCGTGGGCCCGGTCGAGATCGCCATAGGCGTGGTGGCGGTCCTGCTGGCCGCCGGCAACGTGGCTGGTGGCTACGTGGTCACCGAACGCATGCTGGAGATGTTCAAGTCCAGCAAGACCCCGGCGGGGAAAAACCCATGATGCTGCCCAGTTGGATGCCGACCCTGGTCGATGCGGTGTATTTCATTGCCGCGGTCCTGTTCATCTGGGGCCTGAAGCGCATGAGCTCGCCGCGCACCGCGCGCAACGGCATCGTCTGGGCCGGCGTGGGCATGGCGGCGGCGATCATCGCCACCTTGTTCCTGCCCGGCATGCACAACCTGGGCTGGATGATTGGCGCCATCGTCGTCGGCGTCGTCGTGTCCTGGGTGGTCGGGCGCCGCGTGGCGATGACCGCGATGCCGCAGATGGTGGCGCTGTTCAACGGCATGGGCGGCGGCGCCGCGGCGGCGATTGGCGCGGTCGAGTTGATCAAATTCAACGTCGCGGCCATGGCGGCCGGCCACGCGGCAGCGGCCGCCGCGTTGCTGCCGGGCGCGGATGTCCTGGCGCCGGCCCTGACCCCGGTCGAGCTCACCCTGGCTTTCGTCGGCGTGCTGATTGGCGCGGTCTCGTTCACTGGCTCGCTGATCGCGTTTGCGAAGTTGCAGGGCTGGATGGACCGCCGCTTCGTGTTCCCGCTGCAGCGCTGGGTGAATCTGGCCTTGTTTGTCGCCACGCTGGTGTGCGGCGCGGTGGCGCTGGTTGCGGCGAGCCATGGCGAGGCGTTTGCCTGGAGCTGGCTGGTGGCGTTCTGCGCCCTGGCGCTGGTGGTCGGCGTGGCCATGACCTTGCCCATCGGCGGTGCCGACATGCCGGTGGTGATCTCCATGTACAACGCCTTCACCGGCCTGGCGGTGGCGTTCGAGGGCTTCGTGCTGCAGAACGAGGCGATGATCATTGCCGGCATGGTGGTGGGCGCGGCGGGCACCTTGCTGACCCAGCTGATGGCCAAGGCGATGAACCGCTCGCTCGCCAACGTGCTGTTCGGCAATTTCGGCGGCGGTGGCGGCGCCGACCACTCGCAGGCGATTGCCGGCGCCATGAAGCCGATCGACCCCAGCGACGCGGCGGTGATGATGGCCTACGCCGAGCGCGTGGCGATCGTGCCCGGCTATGGCATGGCCGTGGCGCAGGCGCAGCACAAGGTGTGGGAGTTCGCCAAGCTGCTGATCGAGCGCGGGGTCAAGGTGAAGTTCGCCATCCACCCGGTCGCCGGGCGCATGCCGGGGCACATGAACGTGCTGCTGGCCGAGGCGGGCGTGCCGTATGACTTGATCGCCGACATGGACGACATCAATCCCGAGTTCCCGAACACCGACGTCGCCCTGGTGATCGGCGCCAACGACGTGGTCAACCCGGTCGCGCGCACCGACAAGGGCTCGCCGATCTACGGCATGCCGATCCTCGACGTGTCCAAGGCCAAGAACGTCATCGTGATCAAGCGCGGCCGCGGCACCGGCTTTGCCGGCATCGAGAACGCGCTGTTCTACGCCGACAACACGCGCATGCTGTACGGCGACGGGCAGGCCGCGGCGGGGCAACTGGTCACCGAGCTGAAATCGCTCGACACTTGAGATAAGAGGGTAAAGGGGACGTGGCAAATTAAGTTGCAACTTAATTTGCCACGTCCCCTTTACGGCCTTTACGGCGCAGCGGAGGGAACGCAACGGCCACGGCCAGGATCACCGCGACGCCATACCAGGCCAGCGCGCTGGCGGGCAGGCCCATACGCACCAGCGCCCAAAGCATGCCGGGGCCGGCGCCACCCAGCGCCTGGCGCAGGCTGAGGCCCATGGCGCCAGCCAATCCCAAGCCGGTCAGCACCACGCTGACGCACAAGGCAGCCAGCAACGTGGACAGCACGGCCACCGCGGCGCAGGTCAACCCCGGCGCACGCGTGGTCGCTCGCAAGGCCCAGGCCAGCAGCAGGCCCACGATAGGGGCAAGGACCTCCGGCGGCAGGCGGAAGTACAGCGTCGCCACCAGCCAAGCCACGCCTGCGGACACGCCGAGCGTGAGGATGCTGAGGAGTGCCGACACACCGGTGAGGAACCAGCGCAGGCGCATCAGGGCTGGTGGGCGGCGGTGTGGGTGGGCATGCGGATTTCCTGGCGAAAGGTCGCCATCATAGCGTGCCCGCATGCTGGCTTCGCGCAGTGGCGGGGGCGGTGGGCTGATCTGGGGCAAGCAAAGCCTCGCCACCCTTTGCATAATAGAAACTTTGACGCGGGGTGAACCCGGGTCGGCAACTGGCTGGTGATACGCATGGGCGGTTTCAGTTTGAGCAGCGAACCTTTCACCCTGGTGCGCGATTGCGACGCGGTGATGGTGCCGCAAGGCGAGGAAGTGGTGTTGCCGGCCGGGCAGATCGGCTACATCACCCAGGCGCTCGGCGGCAGCTTCACCGTGTACGTGGAGGGCAACCTGTTCCGCGTGGCCGGTGACGATGCCGATGCCCTTGGGAAGGAGCCGCCGCCGCCGCTGGAGCTGCCGCCCAACGCCACCACGGCCGATGTCGAGAAGCTGGCCTGGGAACAATTGCGCGCGGTGTTCGATCCGGAGATCCCGGTCAACGTGGTCGATCTCGGCCTGGTCTACGATCTCAGCATGGAGCAGCTGCCCAACGGCGACCGCACGGTCTACGTCAAGCTCACCCTGACCGCGCCGGGTTGCGGCATGGGCGACATCTTGGTCGAGGACGCGCGCACCAAGCTGCTGATGATTCCGACCCTGGTCAAGGCCGACGTCGACCTGGTGTTCGACCCGCCATGGAGCTACGAGATGATGTCCGACGAGGCGCGCCTCGAAACCGGCATGATCTGACCCACCCTACGTCGACGGGCTCCTACGGCCATCTTCGACGCGGGCGATTTCAGCCGCCAGCCTCTTCGAAGCGGTTGGCGGCGCGGTTCTTGCGCACCTTGGCCGGATCCCAGACGCGCCCGTTCATGGTGATGTAGACGCCGTCCGGCAAGGTCTGCACCGCGGCCACTGCGCAGCCGATGTTGAACACCGCATCCGAGCCCTGGAAGCGCGCAGGGTTGAGCGCACCAGTCAGCACGATGACCTTGCCGCGGATCGAGGCCAGTTCCTTGGCCGTCTCCACCATGGTGTCGGTGCCGTGGGTGACCAGCACGTGCCGGTCGGCCTGCCGTTCGATCGTGGCGCGCACCAGCGCACGGTCTTCGGGCTCCATCTGCAGGCTGTCCTTGCGCAGGAGCGGGACGATCGTGAACTCGAAGCCGACCCCGAGCTGGGTCAGGATATCGCCGATTTGCGGCGCACCGATCTTGTAGTCCGACTTCGCGTCGAAGTAGATCTTGTCGATGGTGCCGCCGGTGGTGATGATCGTCAGATGCTGCATGGCGCCAGCTACGTGGAAGTTGCTGGCAGTTTAGCCGGTGCGGCGGCCTGCATGGGGAGAGGCCGACGGTCACCGCGTGCTTCGGGCGAAGCTGACAGCGGGACGGTGGCGCGAGTCCGGAATGTCCCGACGCCTGGCACCGGGCACGGCGAAGTCGACCCGGCGTGACTTCCAGCACATTGAACCGGCACGCCTCCGCAGTAGGTTCGCATGGCAAAGGTGTGGACGGCGCGGCGGCAGGGTTGGCCCGTGCTCCCACGTGCATGACCGTCGTGCGGCGTGGCCGATGGTCCTCCCTGACGCTGCGCGAAGGATGTCCTGCGATGTCGAGATCAAGCCGGGTTGTGGACCTGTTGGCGGCGCTTGCGCTGTCCCTGGGCGTGTCCGTGGTGTCTGCGGCGGCCGTGCCGGCGCAGGACCTCACCGGCGCATTGCACTGGCGCAGCGTGGGGCCGTATCTGGGTGGCCGCGTGACCAGTGTGGCCGGCGTCGCCGGGCAGCCCAGTCTTTATTACGCGGCATATGCCGGCGGCGGCGTGTGGAAGACGGATGATTACGGGCACAACTGGAAAAACATCAGCGACAAGTATTTCAAGAACAACAATATCGGCGCCATTGCCGTGGCGCCCTCCAATCCGAACATCATCTACGCCGGCACCGGTGATTCCGCCCCGCGCAACACGTTCCTGACCGGCGAAGGCATGTACAAGTCCACGGATGCCGGCAAGACCTGGGCCTTCATCGGCTTGGGCAACACCCACATCATCAGCTGGATCCTTGTCGATCCCAGGAATCCCGATCTGCTGTACGTGGCGGCACTCGGGCATTTCTATGGGCCAAATCCCGAGCGCGGGGTGTTCAAGAGCACCGATGGCGGCAAGACCTGGAACAAGGTCCTGTACGTCAACGACAAGACCGGGTCCATCACCATGGCGATGGACCCGGCCAACCCGCAAGTGGTCTATGCGGCGATGTGGGAGGCCTACCGCCGGCCCTGGACGCTCTCGAGCGGTGGGCCGGGCAGCGGGATCTACAAGACCACCGATGGCGGTGCGCATTGGGCCAACATCACGCACAACCCAGGCTTGCCGACCGGAATCTTCGGCAAGGTGGGCCTGGCCGTGGCGCCGAGCGCGCCCAACGTCGTCTATGCGCTGGTCCAGGCCGAAACAAACGTCCCCGGCAAGCCGGGCGGCCTGTTCCGCTCGGACAACGGCGGCCAGACCTGGACCCTGATGAACAACAGCCTGGATATCACCCAGCGCGCCTTTTACTACGCCCGCGTCTTCGTCGACCCCAAGGATGCCGACACCATTTATCTGCCCAATGCCGACGTGTTCGTCTCGCATAACGCCGGCAAGACCCTCAGCAAGCTCAAGCCGCCGCACGGCGACAACCACGCGTTCTGGATCAATCCCGACCATCCGCAGATCCTGATCGAAGGCAACGATGGTGGCGCGACCGTGTCGCTGGATGGCGGCAAGACCTGGAGTACCGAGGACAACCAGCCGACCGGGCAGTTCTATCACGCGAATCTCGACAACCAATTTCCGTTCCACATCTACGGCGCACAGCAGGACCGGGGTTCGGTCTATGCACCGAGCGCGGTCGCGGCGGGGGGCATCCCGGCCGTCTGGCCCAGCGTCAAGGGCGGGGAAGCGAGCTGGGTGGTACCGACGCCGGGACAACCCTGGATCACCTATGGCAGCGGGTATTACACGCAGGAGTGGCGGGAGGACCGGCGCACGGGGCTGTCCACCCAGGTCCCCGCGTGGGGGCAATGGAATTTCGGCGTGGCCGCGACCGAGACCAAGTATCGCTTTGGCTGGTGGTATCACCCGAAGGTGTTTGCTCCGCACAACCCGAAGGAGTTGCTGCTGGGTGCCAACGTGGTGTTTGAAACCCTGGACCAGGGCGTCAACTGGAAGGTCATCAGCCCCGACCTCACGCGCAACGACAAGAGCAGGCAGCAGCGACCGGGCGGCCCGATCAGTGCGGACGTCACCGGCGAAGAGGTGTTTGGCACGCTGTCGTCGATTGCCTTCTCCCCACTGAGTGACGACATCATCTGGACGGGCTCGGATGATGGCCTGGTGCACGTCACCAAGGATGCCGGCGGCCATTGGCAGGGTGTGCGCCCGCCGCAATTGCCGGCCTCGTCCACTATCACCAGCATCGAGCCCTCGCACCAGAAGGAAGGCACGGTCTACGTGTCGGCGAGCCGTTACCAGTGGGATGACTTCCATCCCTACGTGTACAAGACCACCGACTCCGGCAGCCACTGGACCACGATCACCGCGGGCTTGCCCAAGGGCCAGTATGTCGAGAGTGTGCGCGAGGATCCGAACGATCCCAGCCTGCTGTTCGCGGGCACCAGCGCGACGGTCTACATGAGCCTGGATGGCGGGGCGCACTGGCAGCCGCTTTCGCTCAACCTGCCGGCGGTGCGCGTGACCGATATCGAGATCCAGCCCGGGCAGCACGCGGTAGTGCTCTCGACGTTTGGCCGCGCGTTCTGGGTGCTAGACAACCTGCAGTTCCTGGAGCAGGTGAGTGCAGCCAAGGTGGCGAGCGATGCGCCTTATCTGTTCAAGCCGCAACAGACCTGGTTGGTGACGCGCCGCACGAGCGGGTTCGGTGCGCAGGCGGCACCCAACTCGGGCGAAAACCTGCCGCCGGGAGCCGCGGTGTTCTTCCACCTGCCGGCTGACTACAACGGCAAGCAGCCGGTGCAGCTGAACTTCACCGATGCCTCCGGCAAGGAGATCCGCAGCTTTACGCTGCCGCAGCGACCCAAGGTGACGACACCGGCATCCGGCGAGAGCGCTCCCAAGGTGACCGCGTTGCATCCGGGAATGAACCGGTTCCTGTGGAATCTGCGCTATCCGGATGCGACCGACGTCAAGGGCATCTACGAAAGTCCCCACAGCCAGGGCGCGCGGCCACCGGTTGGTCCGGAAATCGTGCCGGGTACCTACTACGTTCAATTGAGTTATGCGGGGCACACGCAACGGCAACCGTTCGTGGTCAAGCTCGATCCGCGCCTGGACACGACGCCGGCTGAGCTGCAGCAACGCTTTGACCTGCTCATGCAGCTCCGTAATTCCATGGGTCAACTCGGCACGGCGCTGAACGAGGCGCTCGATGCCCGCATCGGGCTGGAGCAGGCCATCGCTGGCAAGCACGTTTCCGGCAACGCGGCGGCGCAAGCCCTGGCTGGCTTGAACCGGGACATCGACGACCTGGTGAATCTGCGGATCCAGTCGGACGAAGGCGCCCTGGTGTATGCCGGCAAGCTGCGTGCGCGCCTGTCCTGGCTGGCAAGCACGGTAAGCTCGTCATTCGTGGCGCCCACGCCTGCCATGGTCGACGCAGCGGACACGTACATGAGCCAGGGACGCGATGGCGCTTCCCGTCTGCAAGTCGACGTCGCCAGTGCCAAGGCGGCCCTGCACTGAGACGCCAAGGCGGCTGCCTTTCCTGGAACCGGCGGCTTAGCGCAGCAGCAGGGCGGTGTTGTCGGCGTCTGGCGCGGCCAGCCGGTCCAGGCCGTGGGCGAGGAAGCGCTGCAGCGCGGCGGCGGCCCGCGGCTGGTCTTGCGGCGTGGACCCGCTCATCTGCCGGGCGAGCAGGGCTGCGGCAGCGCAGCGGGCCAGGGTGAAGGCCAGGCCGCGTGCACCGGCCTGCAGTGCATCCGGCGTGCTTCCCGACTGCTCAACGAAGTGCTGCGCGCGCTCGAGCGCGTCCTGAATCGGGCCGGCGGCATGCCCGGTCTCGGTGCCGCTGGCCCAGTTGCCGGCAACGCCACGCAACGCAGGCAGGCTGTTCCCCGCAATCGCGCGCAGGCTGTCCAGGGACAGCACGTTGGTGGTGCCCTCCCAGATCGGATAGACCTGCGCGTCGCGCAGCAATTGCGGCAGCCCGGTGTCCTCGATGTAGCCGGCGCCGCCAAAGCATTCCAGCGCCTCCGAGCAGATCGCCACCGCGAGCTTGCCTGTCCACAGCTTGGCCAGCGGCGTCAGCAGGCGCAGCGCCGCGGCCTCGTCATTGGTCGCGGCACCGTGTTCCACGCGACCGAGCAGGTTGGCCACCTCGAACGCCAGCGCAAACGCACCGGCAAACTCGGCATGCATGTCCGCCAGCGTGTGCGCATGCAGCGGCTGCTCGATCAATGGACGGCCAAACGCCTGTCGCCGCCGTGCGTAGTCCTGTGCCAGCGCGATCGCGCGCGCCATGCTCGCCACGGCGCAGATCGAGTTCCAGGTACGCGTGATGTTGAGCACCGGCGCGATCTGCCGCACGCCGTGGGCCAACTCGCCCACCGGCCATGCTGGCAGCCCCTGCAGATGGATCTCTGCGGTGGGCAGCTCCCGCGTGCCGAGCTTGTCCTTCAGGCGATCGATGACCAGCTCGGGCTTACGTGCCGTGCCGTCCATGGTCTCGACATAGAACAAGGCCAGTGCCGCGTTGCCGGCGTCCGCGCCGGCCGGGCGTGCGAGAGCCAGCGCCGCCTCGCCGACCACCGCCGAGCTGAACCACTTGCGGCCATACAGTCGCCATTGGCCATCCGCATCCTGGCGCGCGGTCGTCTCGCTGTGGCTGACGTCCGAACCGCCGATGTTTTCCGTCATCCACTGGCCGCTCAACCACAGCGTCGCCGCGTCGCGGCTAAGGAAATGGTGCAGGGCGCGCGCCTGCAGTTCGCGGTCCCCGGAGGCCTTGAGCGCGGTGGCCGCGCCGTCGGTCATCGCCAGCGGGCAGGTGTAGAACTCGCTGGCGAGGTGATAGAGATAGACGCGGGCGAATTCCTCCAGCCGCGCGTACTCGCTGTCGGCATGCCCGGAGCTCAGTACATGGCATTGCGTGGTGATGCGCGGGCCATCCAGCCAGGCTGGCGTGAGCTCGATGCGGTCGATGCGCTCGCCCCAGGGGCCCCACTGGGTCAGGATCGGCCGCGCCGGCGTGCTGTCCAGTGCGCGCTGCCAGGCCATCGCGGCATAGTCGCCAAGCGTATCGAGGTCGGCATCCAGCGCCGCACGCCGTTCATCCGGCAGCACCCGATCGAGCAGGCCCGGCAGCAGGGGATCGCTGCGGTACGGGTGGGTAAGTCGTGGTGCGTCCTGCAAGAAGGCCATGGCGCGCTCGGGAACGCGAAGGTGGGTTCGAGTATAGGCGCCGCGCATGCCGGCCGCAGCGCGGCCGGCACCGGCACGTCTTCACGCGATGGTGGCGTTTGGGCGAGGAGCTGGAACGTCGTTGCCGGGATCGATGCAATGGCGATACGTCTTGTGTCGCGCCAGCCATGCGGCGAGCCGCGTGGCGTCGCTTTATATGCGCTTCGTCGCTGTTGCCCATGGCCGCACTCAATGAGCTGGTTTCCGCTACGTTGAGGGCAAGATGATGGCCGGTTTTCCGGCCGTTTTTTCAGCTTGCGCTCGTAAAACTCCTCAGCCAACATGCCGTCGGCAGCCGAGGCCAGGGGCTCGTTCAAGACGGCCGGCTGCGCCACTGCTTAACTCCAACGTTAGGCCGCGATGACCTTTGGAGCATCGACAGGGGAGACCGTGATGGCTACTTACCGCAAGGCATTGCCGCAGCTCGGCGACGACTTCTTCATGACTGAAGGTGGCCTCGAAACGACCCTCATTTTCCTGGAGGGGTTGGAGCTCCCTGATTTTGCGGCGTTTCACCTGCTGCGTACGCCTGAAGGCGAGCACGCCCTCCGGAGATATTTCCAGACCTATGCGGCGCTGGCCAACAAGCACGATGTCGGGCTGATACTGGAGACGCCAAGCTGGCGCTCCAATGCGGACTGGGGCGCGAAGCTCGGTTACGGCACCGACGATCTCGTGGCGGTCAACAAGGAGTTGGTTGGTCTGCTCGAGAACATTCGCAGCACGTATGAAACACGCCGAACGCCCATCGTCATCAGCGGATGCATTGGGCCTCGAGGCGACGGCTACGTGCCGGACAGCGCCATGTCCGTGACAGAAGCCGAGGACTACCACCGTGCACAGGTCGAAACGTTCGCCGGCACCGCTGCCGATCTGGTGACCGCCATCACCATGAACTATGTGGAAGAAGCCGCGGGGATCACGCTCGCCGCGAGGCAGGCGGACATACCCGTCGTCATCTCCTTCACGGTGGAGACCGACGGGAACTTGCCAACAGGGCAATCATTGGGCGAAGCCATCGGGCAGGTTGATGACGTCACATCGGGATATCCGGCTTACTTCATGATCAACTGTGCCCATCCCAGCCATTTCGATAGGGCTATGCGTGGCGACGAGTCGTGGGCCGCCCGGATTCGCGGTCTTCGCGCCAACGCATCCAGGGCGAGCCATGCCGAGTTGAACGAAGCCCCCGAGCTCGATGCGGGCAACCCGGTGGAGCTGGGACGGGAATATGCGGCGCTGAAGAAGCACCGGCTAAAGCACCTGAATGTCATGGGTGGTTGCTGTGGCACGGACGATCGTCATATTGAACAGTTGGCGATTGCCTGCCTGCCTTTGTTCCGGGAAGCCTGAAAAATCCGATTCGTTTGATTCGAGAGACGAGCGACCAGGGCCTCTTTTGGCGCCAGCATCTGGTGGTAACCGGGTCAGCTGGCCCGGAGCCGAAGTCGAGCTCGCCGGCCTATGCACGGCGAAACCGGAAAGGACGCCAGGTCAACCAAAATGGATGCGGTAAATGAACCTGATCCTTTCCTCGGCAAGCACCCGTCGAAGCCGGGGCGGGTCCCCGTTCCAGGCAAGCCCGGTGACGACATCTACCGCGAAGAAGTGAACCTGGCACCGTTCGCGCACGCCACGACTCCGACCACCGAACACATTGCTCCAGCGTCAATCCACTACGAAATTGATCTTCAGGTTGACCCGCCACTCGGTGATCGTGCCATCGTCGGCCGTGACCACCTTGATCTCGTTGACCCAGGCGCCCTTGATACTCTTCACCGACTCCGCGGCCTTGTGCAGGCCGTGTTGCACGGCATCGTCGATGCCCTTCCTCGACGACGCATTGATCTCGATGACCTTGGCTACTGTCATGGCATGAATCTCCTGTCCAGGCGTGCAAGCGGCACGCGACGCTCACTGTCCCGAAACCCGAGTCTCGCCGGTTCCTGCGTCGCAGGACAAGTGGCATTGCATCAACTGGCCAGATGGGCGCCGCCTGCGCGCCAGAGGCGGGGCCAGCAAGCTGGGCTGTGTCAGACGTCAGATGGTGCGGTAAATGAACCAGGCTCCTTTGTTCCCCTGTGAAGGTGGCGCACGCGGGGCGGCACCGTCATCATCGGCGGGTATTCACGCGAGGGCCTGCCATGAACTTTTCCCAGGCGATGCGCGGCGTCATCCGCGACGGCGACTCCTGGCGCGCCGAGGTCGGCGCAGATTGGCTGCAGGGTCGCAGTGCGTTTGGCGGCCTGCAGGCGGCGCTGGGCTTGCGCGCGATGCGCGAGCTGGTACCGGCGGAGCTGGCGCTGCGCACGCTGCAGGTCACGTTCCTCGCGCCCGTGCTGACGGGAAACGTGACGATCCGCGCCGCCTGCCTGCGCCAGGGCCGCAGCACGATGCACGTCGAGGCGGGTCTGTATGCCGGCGACCAACTGTTATGCCAGCTGCTCGGCGTGTTCGGTAGCGCGCGGCCATCCGCGCTGAATTTCCAGCCCGAGCAGGCGCCGCTTGCTGCACCGATGGCGCGTGAAGTGCCCTACGACCCGGCGACGATGCCAGCGTTCTTCCAGCAGTTCCGTGCACGTTGGTTGCGAGGCGACCTGCCGTTCAGCGGCGGCACGCAGCGCGAGGCCGTCGTGCGGATCTCGCTGCGCGACGACGGCCCGCCCGACGAAACCCATGTGCTCGCGTTCGCTGATTTCATTCCGCCGCTGGCGCTCGGCATGTTCGCTCAGCCAACCCAGGGCAGCTCGCTGACCTGGATGCTGGAACTGCTGCGCGACCGCTACGATGACCTCGGCCTCGCTGACTGGCGCATCGACGCCACCCTGCTCGCCGCCCGCGACGGCTACACCAACCAGAGCGTGATGCTCTGGGGCCCGCACGGCGAGCCGGTGGCACTGAGCAGGCAGAGTATGGTGGTGTTTGGGTGAGAGGAGGGGTGTCGTGGGTACAGGGGTTTGTGTGGCGCTTGCTCGCGCGGGAACATTCGGGATTAGATTGCGGAATTAGGCGGCAGCCAGGAAACCAAGTCGTTGGTCCGACTTGAGTTCTGTTGTGGTGTTCGTGCGAGTCGTGCGAGATAGGTTGCAGGATTACACTTCAGTCTGAAATCTACTTAGCGTTAGGGCCACATGAAGCCGATTGCAGAATCTCAGTTAAGGCGACAGCAGTTCCGCGACATTCTGCTCATCGCAATTTTGCTTGGAGTAGGGATTGGCTTAATGACGACGTCGATATCCGATGCCCTCGGAGATCGGACTCTGCTAACGGCCACCCTAGGTGCGTCTCTAGTTGTCGCAGGGCTGTTCCTTACGTATCGGGGCCAACGCAAGAGAACCGGCGATGTCCTACGACTTGGGGGAGCGCTTGCATTTGAGGTTAATGACGAAGAAATCAAGCCGCTACGCATCTACGACTATGAATTCAACGATGAGTTATGTAAAAACCTATCGGCATTTCTAGCTGAGAACGCTGCATATAAAAAGAAGTTCGTCTCTCACTTCATAGGCAAAAAAGATCGCCTGGATCAACACAGCTCTCCGTCCTACAAGTTTTTCCAAGAAACCATCATTTCAGTTGTTGAATTCGTTCTTCTAGATAAGCTTGACCTTCATTTAAACGCCTACTTTGTTGATAACGAGATCGACACGTCAACAATCAAGAGGATTGAAAGGGAGGATCTCCCATTGTCCGTTCTGAACAACAAGGTCATTGATACGTTGACCAAGCATTACTCAGAGCGCGAAGCCTTTATGGACTCAGATTTCGATGAAGACATTGGGGAGCTCTATTACGCGACCGGAGAGAATGGTGAAGTCTATAATCGTCTGCCTGTAGAGCTTCCGCCGGGCTCAACAATCAATAGAGCGGCGAATGGCGCGCTAGTTATAAAGAACAGGCACTTCTCTCTGTCGTTGCTCGTGAAATTTGAGGGCAGTCATACCTATGTAGACTCAGAACTCATAGAGCAAATAGATGATGACCACTTCTCTCCTTACTCGGTTCGAGTAAATCTGACTGCGACGTCATCTCCCCCTCTGTTTCAACGGAGTAGCGCAAATGAAATTTACCGGTGGCTCGACTCATACGTCGATCACATCCGTGAGCTGGTGTCCATCGAAGCGTTAGAGAAGCGACTGAATCCAGAATTTCGCAAATTTATGTGGGCCAATTCTCGCCGGCGTTGGCCCTAACGAAAGAACGGTGTCAGGTTTACTTAACTGCCACGAGGAAAGAATTCGACATCGTTCGGTGAATGAAACTGCCTCTTATTTTGGGCGCCATCAAATTCGCGTGTGGGTGAAAATTCATGGAGATTCGAAAGGCTGTAGTGGGCGATGCTGATGCGCTTTGGGAGCTGATGCGGGAGCTGGCGGTATTTGAGAAATACATCGACGTCTTTGCCATCACACCCGATATCGTGCGCGAGAGCGGGTTCCGAAAGAACCCGCCGGACTTCCACTGCATCGTCGCGGAAGAGTCGGGGAAGCTCTGCGGAATGCTGATTTATTACTTCCTTCCGTATACGGCACAGGCGCGGCCAGCCATCTACATGAAGGAGCTGTTTGTTGACGAGGCGCACAGGAACGGTGGCGTGGGCGAGCGACTCATGCGCGCGCTGGAGTCTGAGGCGAAGGCAAGCGGCTGCACGACGATAAAGTGGACGGTGGCACCGTGGAACGTCCCGGGTATCCGGTTCTACGAGCGGCTCGGTGCGAAAGAGAACTCGGGCTGGCTGGACTTCGAATGGCATGTTGCAACGCCGGAGTCCGGGCCGTAAGAAAAGGTATCGGATTCACCTGTCTCCTACCAAGAAGTGAATCGGACACCGTTCGCTGACACCGTTCGCTGGACCGTCATCCCGCTACGCAGGCTGGCGGCGACTGAGCTCAAGCGTTGACCGCGGGACAACCATCAGGCTTCTTTGGAGGTCTTATGAAACGCGTAACAGGCATTGGCGGCATCTTTTTCAAGTCTGCAGACCCAATGGCTCTTGGCGCTTGGTATCGTGAGCACCTAGGATTGGACGTCACCGACTGGGGTGGTGCCGTATTCAAGTGGGGCGGAGCTGATAGCCCTACCGGAATGACCATCTGGAGCCCGTTTGCTCAAGACACAAGCTATATGGAACCGGGCTCTGCGTCTTTCATGATCAATTTTCGGGTTGCTGACTTGGATGCTCTTTTGGCAGTGCTTCGCAACGAGGGCTGCGATGTCGTTGAGAAAACAGAAACCTCGGAACAAGGAAAGTTCGGTTGGGTTATCGATCCAGATGGCAACAAGGTAGAACTCTGGGAGCCGCCAGAGGGCCAATGACAACGTACTGTGCCCTGAGAAATCGTTCAGGCGGAACCTGCTTCGCTACACCAACAACAAAGTGGGTATATAAGCGTAGTTGATTCCACCCGATTCCTTATTCGGACCAATTTCTTGTCCGGATCTCTTATTCGATCGTCATCCATGCGAAGGCGGACTGCATTTGCGGGATTGCAAACGTGCACGCCGCCTCGACCAGCCCACGAGGTGCACCCATGCCCAAGAATCTCCGCATCGGCATCATCCGCGCCAGGCACGATACAAGCGTTCCCGTCATTCCCGATCCGGCATGCATCGCGATGATGATGACCGGCAACTACGCGGTCTTACGCTACTGGGTCAACACTACCCGAGGCTATCTGGGCTTCCTCGATTCGCCACTGTTTCCGTGGGTCGACATGACGGTCGGCGACGACACCAGCTGCGTCGCGCAGGCCACAGTCGCGATCGACGCCCTTTGCGCCCGCTTTGCGGACAGTGATCCGCTCGCCGGGCTCGATGGCCTCGTGGTGTTGTCGCATCCCGGCAGGCGCACGATGGCAAATCCGCACGCGGGGCAGCCGGGGGAGCCGCCGACAATCACGAAGGGCTTCGACGGCGGCACCACCAGCGTCAGGGGATTCGCCGTGGCGGTCGTGCCCACGGAGCCGAGCGACCACACCTTCATGTGCCATGAGCTTGGCCACGTACTTGGCTTCGACCACAGCTTCGGCCTTGACAACAATGGCACCGATTGGAATCCCGCCGATGCCAATATCATCGTCGGGCCCGAGTACGGGTCGCCGTACGACCTGATGTCCTCGGCGTCGTTTGGCAGCCGCTGGCTTGGGGCCGGTCCGTTGTACTCGGCCTCGCCGACTTTCGCCGGCCCGCCCGTCAGCGGTTGGCCGAACGCCGGTGCCCTCTCGATGGGACCACACATGTCCCGTGCCAACCTGCACAGATTCATGCCCGACGCGCTTGCGGGTCGTGTCGTGGAGCGCCTGTTCCCGCCACCGGGCGGCGCGGTGCGCGTACGTTTGGTTCCGGCGTCGGCCCCGAGCGGCCAGAGCCTCTTGATCCTGCATCCGCCGTACGAATCCCCGAACGGGGTCGGCCGCGTCTATGTCGAATACCGCACGGCCAGCGGGTGGGACTTTGGCATGGACATCCTCGGGCCGAGCCTGTCGCGCGAAGGCGTGGTGGTTCACTCGCTCGTCGATCAGCCGAATGTAGGCCCGAGGGTATGGTTTCGCGGATCGGTCCCGACGGTCTCGCCCGATTCCGATGTCGCAGTCGCCACTACCCCGCTCGTGGTCGGTGTCGAAGACATCGATCCGGCCAGCACTTGGGTCGAGGTCTCGGTCACGGCTGGGGCAGTGCAGCGTGCCGAGCTCACCCGTGGCAAGCATACGGACGATGTCGTGGGTGTGGTGGGGGCACTGGAGTCAACGAAGACGCCGTGCGGCGACACGATCCGCAAGGGAACGTTTGCGACGTCGACATCCAGCCAGTTTCGCATCCGCACCACCGGCTTCGGCGGTGATGGCGCGCCAGGGGTCCCCGATGCTGCCGTGGCGTGGACGGTCGGCGGCGTGCCTGCCGCAGGTCAGAGTGGCACGGTGAACGTGCCCTACGACGGCGTGATGTTCGCGGTGCAATACACGATCGATCCCGTCGTCTTCGAACTGGCGCTGACTTCCCGGGGCGGCGAACGCTTCGAAGTTCCAGTCGTCGTTACCGTCACCGGGGGTGGGGCGACGGCGACGGCCAGCACCAGTTTTGTCGCCCAAGGCTGGTTCGACGGCATCCATCCGGATGATGTGCCGATCCTTGGTCGGTGTCTCCGGCGCGTTTTCGACCGTTACCGGGCTGTGCCGCCGGTGTTCCGGAAGCCGACGCCGGAGCCGGGATGGTCGTTGTCGGACCGCGCGGAAGTCCTGCGGCTCTGGTACGGACAAGTGGCGCGCCTGATCAACGAAGCACCCGTGCTCGATGCCGCCGGGAAGACCGCGTTTCGCCAACTGGTCGATCTGCAAGTGCAGCCGACGCACGCTTTGCTCGGCGCCCTGGCTGCCATCGGGATCGACTTCAGCGTGCCGGAAGCCGACATCACGGACTGGCTGGCGAACCGTGAGTTCACGCCATATCCCGCACTCGCGGAAGCACTTCTGACGCGGCTGAGCGGCAACCGGCTGCGACAACCGGTGTTTCTCGACGTCATCGTGTCCAACTATGAGCACGCCCCCGGTATGCCGTCGCCGCGGTCGGTCGATCAGGTGCGCGTCGGGATGCTGGAGGCGGCCGTTCTGGAAGGATCGAAGGCCAGGCATGGCGGGCCGGCCGCAAGCTTTGCCGATTTGCTCGCGATCGCCGACGGTGACGAGGGCCTCACGCGCGTCCGTGCGGATGTCGCCGGCGGGATCTGGCTGATGGGACGGGCTCAGCATGCCGATCCCGCGTAGGCACGCCCGCCTTTGTCGGCCTCGACCCCGAAGGAACGTTCCACCACTGGCAGGCGCTCGGGATCATTTAACGAGGGGAGTCCAATGCAAGTGCGAGTGCGTTTGAACGTTGCGATGGTCGCTATTTGGGCGGGCTGCATCTTTGTCTCAATCGCCGCTCCGGCCTTTGCGGCTGACGGTGCGCGAAGGTCGATGGCCGAACTTAGGCCGACGGTGATCCTGCCTCTCGGCATGACCGCCGATTGGGTGGCAGTCACGCCGGACGCCGTCTGGGTCGGAAGCACGGGGCCGAATGCAGTCAGCAGGATCGACCCGAAAACCAATACCGTCACCGCCACCGTGAAGCTGAGTGGCGAGCCTTGCTCCGGGCTGGCGGCGGGCTTTGGCAGCCTCTGGATTCCGCTGTGCGGAAAGCAGCCGATGCTGGCCAAGGTGGATCTCAAGTCGGGCACGCTGACCAAGGTCCTCAAAGTTGGTCCGGCCCAGGACGAAGGCGGCGTGACGACAAGTCCGGACAGCGTGTGGCTGGTCATCGACGGGGCCGGTACGCTCGTGCGCGTCGATCCGGCCACCGGCGCGGTCCGGCAGAAGATTCGGGTGCCGCCCGGTTCCTATAACCCCCACTACAGCGATGGGCAGATCTGGGTGACGCGCGCCGATGGGTCGGAGATCACGAGCATCGATGCTGCTACCGGCGCGAAGATCGCCACGATTCCCATTGGCCCGGGTCCGCACTTCCTCACCGACGGTGCCGGTGCCGTGTGGACCCTCGACCAAGGCGACGGCAGCTTGACCCGCATCGACACCCGCACGCGAGCCACGCGCATCATCCCCCTGGGAACGCCTGGCCTGGGCGGCGACATCGCCTTCCATGAAGGGATGCTATGGACGACCGTCGCGAAGACCCCACTCTCCGTCGTTGATGCCGCCAGCGACAAACTCCTGTGCCAATGGAAAGGTCCTGGAGGCGATTCGCTGGGTGTGGGCTTTGGTGCGATCTGGTTGACCGACTATCACGCGGGGACGGTTTCGCGGATCGAGGTCAAGGATGCGCTGGCGCGGTGCGGGCTTTGAATTGGACACCGCCCGCTGGTGGAGTGGGGCCGTCAAGACACGGGTGACTCCAGGGCGGCTCACTCGGCAGCCAGCGCGGCCAGCTTGGCGATGGTGTTGATGTTGCGTGCCGTGCCGGCTTTGGCCGCGGGGATCAGCAGGCGCGAGTCGGCCATGCCCTCGCCGTAGTGCACGTAGATTTCGCGCTTGCCGCAGGCCAGCCGTTCTTGCTGGCGATGTCTGACGTCGTCGAGTGCGCCGACCGCAGGCGGGTCGTCGAGGAAGATCGCGACCACGCGGTTGCCCGGTGCATCCGGAAAAGGATTGTCGGCCAGCACCTGGGCCATTTCGTCGGCGCTGCGTATCAGCACGCCGACGGGCCTGCCGGCATAGGTGTGCAGCGGTTGCTCCAGCTTCTTCTTGACGGCGGTTTCGCCGAGCCTGCTGGTGAAGAGCAGGTTGCCACTGGCGATGTACGTGCGGACATCCGCAAGGCCGGCAGCTTCGGCCATGGCCTTGAGCTCGCTCATCGGCAGCTTGCCGGTGCCCCCGACGTTGACGGCGCGAAGCAGGGCGACATAGCGGGTCATCGCGGCCGCCTGACGCCTGCGCCAAGCACGGCGATCAAGCCGACGGTCAGCACGATCTCGACGACGGCCAGCGACCGCTCGGGGGCGGAGCTCCAGGCTTCGGCGACGCCGTGGCAGAAGTAGAACAGGCTGAGCATGCCGACCCAGAGCAGGGCGCGCGTCACGTTGCGCAGCGCCAGTAGCGGCAGGAGCAAGGGGATGACGGTGAGCGCCAGCACCACGGATACCGGTACGCGCTGCGGCGGAAACTGCCATGCGTGCCAGATCGGCTGCAGGGCGAGCAGGGCGGCCCAGGCGAGCAGCCCCAGCTTTTGCTCGCCGGGCAGGCTGGCGTAGCGGCTCATGGGTTGCTCGCCAGCCGAAGCGCGATTTCCGCCAGGCGGCGGCCGAGTGCGCGGGCCAGTTCGCGTTCGTGTTCGCTGATGGGTTTCGCGCCGTCGGCGCCGGTGACATGGCTGGCGCCGTAAGGCGTGCCGCCGGTGCTGGTGGCGTGCAGTGCCGGTTCGGTGAAAGGCAATCCCACCAGCACCATGCCGTGGTGCAGCAGCGGCAGCGCCATGCTGAGCAGGGTGGATTCCTGGCCGCCGTGCATGGTGCTGGTGCTGGTGAACACCGCGGCCGGCTTGCCGACCATGACGCCGCTGGCCCATTCGCTGCCGGTACTGTCGAGGAAGTATTTGAGCGGCGCGGCCATGTTGCCGAAGCGCGTGGGGCTGCCCAGGGCCAGCCCCGCGCAGGCGAGCAGGTCCTGGCGCGTGACGTAGGGTGCGCCGTCCTCAGGTTCCGGTGACTGCGCCACCTGGGTAACTGGCGCGACCGGCGGCACCTGGCGGATGCGCGCCTGCATGCCGGACACCTCGCCGACGCCGCGCGCGACCAGGCGCGCCAGCTGGGCGGTGTGTCCGCTGCGGCTGTAGTACAGGACGAGGATGTCGCGTTTCATGGACAGGTCTGTGCGAATGGCGTTCACGCGGCTGGGACATCAGCGGGCGTTGGGTTAGTGTACCGGTCGAACCCTGCGCCTAGCCGGACCGGCGCCGCGCACACCTGGGACGCTCATGGCCCGACGTTTCAATCGCGATCGCACCCGCAGTTTCGGCCGCTTCGTGTGGCAGCGCTTCGTCGACGACAAGTGCTTCGAGACCGCGGGCGCGCTGGCCTATACGACCCTGGTGTCGCTAGTGCCATTGACCGTCGCGGTGCTGGCGATGTTTGCCGCGTTCCCGGTGTTCCAGCCGGCGCGCGACACCTTGATCGACTTCGTGTTCGCCAATTTCGTGCCTACCGCGGGTGAAGCGGTGCAGAAGGCGATGCTTGGCTTTGCCGCCAATGCCAGCAAGCTCACCGGCATCAGCATCGTGGTGATGCTGTTCAGTGCGCTGGCGATGATGATCAGCATCGAGGACCGGCTCAACCGCATCTGGCGGGTGCCAGCGCCGCGCAGCTGGGGTTCGCGCATCCTGCTGTATTGGGCGGCGCTGACCCTGGGGCCGATCCTGGTGGTGGGCGGGATCGCCATCACTTCGTATGTCACCGCCATGCCCTTGCTGCATGGCGCGATCGGACAGGTCGGTGGCGTGCTGCGCGGGTTGCTCACCACGCTGCCGTTCCTGGTCACGTTCTTCACCTTGTGGTTGATGTACACCGGTATCCCGAGCTGCGCGGTGCCGCGCCGTGATGCGGCGATTGGCGCGTTGCTCGGCGCCATCCTGTTCGAGGTGGCGCGCTGGGGGTTTTCGATCTTCGTGCAGCATGCGCAGACCTACCAGCAAATCTACGGCGTGCTCGCCGCCATTCCCATTTTCCTGCTGTGGATCTATTTGTCCTGGGTCATCGTGATCCTGAGCGCATCGATTGCCGCCTCGCTCTCGGCCTTCGACTATGCCGGGCCGCCGCGCCAGCTGCCGGCAGATGCCGGGTTCCTCGGCCTGCTGGTGGTGCTGCGGCATTTCGTCGACGCCCAGCGCCGTGGCGAGCGCGTCGCGGCGCAGGACATCCGCACGGCCGAACCCTATCTGCCCGGCACGCTGGTCGACGATTGCCTCGACGACCTGCGCCAGGCCGGCCTGATCGAGGCGAACGAGGATGGCGGCTGGCTGCTGGTGCACAGCCTGGACAGCGCCGACCTGCTGCGCGTCTACCGGCATTCGAGCCACCGCTTGCCGTTGCGCCCGCTGGAGGCGGCGGCCACGCTCGGCATCGAGCTGCCGCCGCCGCTGCTGGACCTGCTCGACGGGCTGGCCGGTATCCTGGAGACACGCTTGGGAGCCCGCCTGGAACAGGTCTATCCTCGGCAGGCAGCCCCTGCCGACACCGATACCCCGGAGATGAACGCGTGAACCCATTGCGCCTGTTGTGCACCCCTGTCGCGCTGTTGTGCCTGTCGCTGCCCATGGCGGCGACGGCGGCGATGCCGACGCATCCGAAGTTGCACGTGGCCACGCTGGACGGCAAGACCTTTGACCTGGCGGCGCAGCGCGGGCACTGGGTGATCGTCAATTTCTGGGCCACCTGGTGCGCGCCGTGCATCAAGGAAATGCCGGACATCTCGCACTTCGTTGCCAGCCACAAGAACGTGCGCGCGATTGGCCTGGCCTATCAGGACAACGACGTGGCGGAGATCAAGGCGTTCCTGCGCGAGCACCCGGTGGACTACCCGATCGCCAAGGTCGGCATGGATGAGGCGCTGCCGGACTTCGAGGCACCGCAGGGTTTGCCGACCACGTGGGTGATCGACCCGGCCGGCAAGGTGGCCGCACACATCGTGGGTCCGTTGACGCCAGCCAAGCTGGCCGCGGTGATCGGCGGCAAGTGATGCCCACCGCGCGGTTCATCGTCACCGGTCACGTGCAAGGCGTCTTCTACCGCGCCAGCACGCGCGAGCAGGCCACCCACCTTGGCCTCGACGGCCACGCGCGGAATCTTGCCGATGGCACGGTCGAGGTCTTGGCCAGCGGTAGCGATGAAGCCCTGGCCACGCTGCAGCGCTGGCTGCAGCAGGGGCCGCCGGCGGCCGCGGTCAGCAGCGTGCGGCGCGAAGATGTCGCGCTCGTCGTGCCGCCTGGCTTCCGCTCCGCTTGAGGCGCGGTCTGCTCCGTTAGTCGGTGCCGAGGGCCTGCAATTGGTCGGCCTGGTATTCGCGATTGAGGGTGTCGACCAGCTCGCCCAGGTCGCCTTGCATGATCTCCCCCAGGCGGTACAGGGTGAGGTTGATGCGGTGGTCGGTGACCCGGCCTTGCGGAAAGTTGTAGGTACGGATGCGCTGGCTGCGGTCGCCGGAACCCACCTGCAAGCGGCGCGATTCGGAGCGCTCGCTGTGCTGCCGGTCGCGCTCGCTGTCCAGCAGGCGCGCCTGTAGCAGGCTCATGGCGCGCGCGCGGTTCTTGTGCTGGCTGCGCTCTTCCTGGCACTCGACCACGGTGCCGGTGGGCAGGTGGGTGATACGGATCGCTGATTCGGTCTTGTTGACGTGCTGGCCGCCGGCGCCGGAGGAGCGGAAGGTGTCGACCTTGAGGTCGGCCGGGTTGATCTCGATGGCGTCGATCTCGGTCGGCACCGGCATGATCGCCACGGTCGCGGCGGAGGTGTGGATGCGGCCTTGGGCCTCGGTTTCCGGCACGCGCTGCACGCGGTGCGTGCCGGACTCGAACTTGAGCTGCGAGTACGCGCCGCGGCCCTCGATGCGCGTGACCACTTCCTTGTAGCCGCCGTGCTCGCCGGCATGCTCGCTCAGGATTTCCACTTGCCAGCGGCGGCTTTCGGCAAAGCGCAGATACATGCGCAGCAGGTCGCCGGCAAACAGCGCCGCCTCGTCGCCGCCGGTGCCGGCGCGGATTTCCAGGTACAGGTCGGCGTCGTCGCGCGGGTCCTTCGGCAGCAGCAGGCGCTGCAGCTCGCGCTCCAGCTCGGGCAATTGCTGCTGCAGGCGCTGGACGTCGTCGGCGGCCAGCTCGCGGAATTCCGCATCGTCCAGCATGGCCTGCGCCTCGGCCAGCTCGCGCTCGGCCTGGTCGTGGGCCTGCAGCGCCTGGGCCACGGCGTCGAGTTGGGCGTACTCCTGGGCCAGGGCGCGGTAGCGGGCGTTGTCGTCGTGGGCGTCGGGCTGTGCCAGCAGGCGGCCGAGTTCCTCGTGGCGCTCGACCAGGGCTTCGAGCTTGCGGCGGATCGATGGGGTCATGAGGTCAGGCTGGTGGCAGGGTGACGGCAGTGGTGTCGGATCAGGTCGTCGGCGTGGGCGGCGCGCGCCGCGGCAGCCCAGGGTTCCAGCCGCACCTAATGCAATTCCCCGTCGTCCGCTTCGTAGAGGCGCCGGGCGGCATGCAGCAGTTCGGTGTCGCCGTTCAAGGCGGCCTCGCGCAGGCGGGCGCTGGGGTGGTGCAGCAGCTTGTTGGTCAGGGTATGGGCCAGGAACTGCAGCGCCTCGTCGGCCGGCTTGCCGTGGGCGAGCATATGCTGGGCCTTGGCCAGCACCTCGTCGCGATAGGTCTCCGCGTGATGGCGCATCTCCAGTGCCGGGTTCCTGATCGACAAGGCCTGGCGCCAGGACATGTAGCGCTGCACCTGCAGGTCGATGATGGCCTCGGCTTCGCGTGCCGCGGCGACGCGCGAGTAGCGGTTGTCGTCGATGACTTGGCGCAGGTCGTCGATGTCGTACAGGTAGACGTCGGACAGCTCGCCCACGCCGGGTTCGATGTCGCGCGGCATCGCCAGGTCGACCATGAACATGGGCTTGCGCCGGCGCGCGGCCAGGGCCTGCTCGACCATCGCGCGGCTGACGAGGGGCTGCCGCGAGGCGGTGGACGAGATCACGATGTCGGCTTCGGCCAGGTGCTGCGGGAGATCGGCCAGGGTGGTGGCGTAGCCGCCGTACTGGCCGGCGAGTTCGCGCGCGGTTTCCGCCGTGCGGTTGACCACGATGAGCCGCGCCACGTGCTGCTCGACCAGATGGCGGGCCACCAGCTCGATGGTGTCGCCGGCGCCGATCAGCAGCACGCAGGCCTGTTTCAGGTCGGTGAACACCTGCTCGGCCAGGCGCACCGCGGTGAACGCCACAGATACGGTGTTGGCTCCGATGCGCGTGTCCGTGCGCACGCGCTTGGCCACCGCAAAGGTGTGCTGCAGCAGCCGGTCCAGCGGCGCACGCAGGGTCTGCGCGGCGTGCGCCTGGCGGTAGGCATCCTTGACCTGGCCGAGGATCTGCGGCTCGCCCAGGACCATGGAGTCCAGCCCGGTGGCGACGCGGAACACATGCCGCACGGCATCCTGTTCCTGGTAGCGGTACAGGAACTCATCGAGCCTGCCGGTGGTCAGATGCTGGTGTCGTTCTAGCCACGATTGCGGCACGTTCTCGGCCCCTGCGGCCACCCCGGCATAGATTTCGGTGCGGTTGCAGGTGGACAGGATCAGCGCTTCCTCGACCCCTTGCTGCTGGCCGAGCTCGGCCAAGGCCGCCGCCGCGGCATCGGCGTCCAGCGCCACCTGCTCGCGCAGGCTGACCGGTGCGGTACGGTGGTTGAGCCCGAGGGCGATCAGCGGCATGGTGTGGCGGAAGGCATGGCGAAGACGACTTCTCGACAAAGACCGTCGGCTGCGTAGGCTAAGCTTTGACGCAAGCCCGCCGCACGGCGACTCGAAACGGCCGGATCGTGGAAGCACATGAACATTAGTCTGCGGAACCGTTCTGGCGAGTTCAGGCGATGGCGCCATTTTACGGCACTGCTGCCTTTGGCGCTGGGCCTGGGTGCTTGTGCCGCAGTGCCCACCCATCAGCCAGTGGCGCCGCGCGTGGCCACTGCCCAGCCGCTGGCCCGCGCGCAGGTTCCTGTCCCGGATGCGCAGCACGACCTGCTCGCGCAGCTTTTGGCTGGCGAATTGGCCTTGACGCGGACCGACCTGGCTGCGGCCACCGGGTTTTACGGCCGCGCCATGCTGCTCAGCGACGATCCCAAGGTCGCGGCCCGCGCCGCGGAATTGGCGCTGGCCGTGCATGACGACGGCGCCGCCACGCGGGCCCTGGATCGCTGGCAGGCGCTGGGCGCGAAGCCGGCCGTGCTGGCCCAGGCGCGCGCGCAACTGGCCATGGATCAGGGGAATGCCGGCGCTGCCCGGCGCGAACTCGAGACCGTGCTCGCGGCCGGCGGCCAGGACGCGTGGCGCCGCTTCGGCCAGGTCTTGCTGGGGGCTCGTGACCAGGCGCAGGCAGCGCGCCTGCTGCAGGCACTGGCCACGCCGCAACAGTTGCCGGCTACAGACGCCAAGGCCTGGCTGGCGATGAGCGAGCTTGGCGCCAAGTTTGGCGATACAGCCTATGCCATGCGCGTGGCCGAGGCGGCCGTGCAGCGCTTCGGCAGCGCCGACGCCTACGCCTGGGAAGCGCGGCTGAAGTTCGACCAGGGAGATGCCGCAGGCGCCCGCGCCTTGCTGGCCAAGGCGGTGGCCAAGGCGCCGCGGGACATCCCCTTGCGCTTGACCTATGCGCGGGTGCTGGCCCAGGGCGGCAAGCATGCCGAGGCGGCCAAGGTGCTTGAGCATGGCCCGCAGGACCCGGAGACCTATGCCCTGCGCGCGGCGCTGGCCAGCGCGGCCAAGGATGACCAGGCGCTCGCCGCGCTCTACCGGCAACTGAAGGGCGCCCCGGAGCAGGTGCGCACGCAAAACGCTTTCCTGCTTGGCCAACTGGCAGAGACGCAGCATCGCCAGGGCGAAGCCCTGGACTGGTATGCCCAGGTCGATGACGACAGCCCGCATGCCTTTGCCGCCGACCTGCGCACCGCGGCCATCCTGCACCAGCAGGGCCATGTGGCCGAGGCACACCAGCTGCTGGAGGGCCTGCAATTGACCCATCTGGAGGAACCCAAGGAGCTGCGCCAGGCGTTCCAGCTCGATGCCGAGCTGTACCTGGGCGAGCAGAAGTATGCCGACGCCGAGGCGGCGTTTGGCCGCGCGCTGCAGGTGGTGCCCGACGACCCCGCGCTGCTCTACGGGCGGGGCCTGGCTTATGCGCAGGCGGGGAACGTCGACAAGGCCGTTGCCGACTTCCGGCGCCTGCTTGAGCTCAAACCCGGTGACGTCGACGCCAGCAATGCCCTGGGCTATACGCTTGCCGATGCCAACCGCGACCTGCCGGAAGCGGAACGCCTGATCGAGGTCGCGCGCAAGGCGCGGCCGGACGATCCATCCATTGCCGACTCCTGGGGCTGGCTGCAGTACCGCCTCGGGCACCTGGAGCAGGCGGAACAGACCTTGCGCGGCGCCTGGGGCCGGCAGAAGGATCCTGACATTGGCGTGCACCTGGGCGAGGTGCTGGCCAGCCAGGGCAACCTGCAGGCCGCGCGGCAGGTGTTCGATGCGGTGCGCCGCCTCGATCCGAACAATGCGGCCTTGCAGGCGGCGTTGCGGCGTCTGCGCCTGTGAGGTTGGGCACACGCTGTTTGCTGGCCGCCCTGCCGCTGCTGCTGGCCGCGTGCGCGCCGGCCGTGCGCGTCAAGGGCAACGCCGCCCTGTACGCCGCCCAGGCGGCGCGCGAGGCGGCGCTGGCGCACGCCGACCACTGGACCTTGAGCGGACGCCTGGGCCTGAGCTCGGCCACCGCAGGCGGCAGCGGCAGTTTCACCTGGGTGCAGGACGGCGAGCATTACGTCTTCGATTTGCGCGGGCCGCTGGCCAGCCAGAGTTTCCGCCTGAGCGGCGGTCCCGAGGGCGCGCTGCTCGAAGGTCTCGAACAGGGGCCGCTGCGCGGCGCCGATGCCGAGCAGCTGATGCGCAAGGCGCTGGGCTGGGTCGTGCCGCTGCGCGACTTGCGCGCCTGGGTGCTTGGCTTGCGTGCCGACGGCGGCCCGGCGGAGCTCAGCTTCGATGCCGACGGCTTGCCCTCGCTGCTGCGCCAGGATGGCTGGTCGGTGGACTACCGGCAGTGGGACCTGCAGCGCCAACCGCCCATGCCGGAGAAGATTTTCGCGCGCAAGGACGCCTACCAGGTCAAGCTGGTGGTCGAGTCATGGCAATTCCCGTGAGGCGGGCAGCTTTTACTGCGGCGGCACGGGTCGCGGCCTCGTGGGCAGCGGTATGCCGTGCCATGCGCCGGCGCCCGGATGGCGGCGGCGTGCGCTGATGGATTTCGGCATCGCGCGTGCGCGGAGCGGCGAAGTCGACGCCTTGTGTGCGATCGAGCGGGCGGCGTTGCAGGGCTTTCGCGGCCACCACGCCTGGCCGTACTACGCCGCCATGGCCATGCCGCCGGCCGTCTTGCAGCACGCCGTGGCGCGCGGCCTGGTATGGGCGGCGCACGATGACGCCGGTGCCGCGATTGGCTTCGTGTGGTTGGAGACCGAGGTGGCGCCGGACTGCATCGCCATTGCCGAGATCGACGTGCTGCCCGCGCACGGCCGCCGCGGGGTCGGCGCAGCGCTCCTCGAACACGCCTGCGCCTGGGCCCGCGCCGCGGGCTATCGACGGATGCAGCTGGCGACCCTCGCGGACGTGGCATGGAACGCGCCGTTCTATGCGCGTCACGGCTTCGAGCCGGTGGCCAAGGACGATCCCGGTTTTGCGGTCGACCGCGAGCGCGATCGGGACAACGGCTTTCCCGACGACCTGCGCATTTTCATGCGCCGCAGCTTGCCGCCATTGCGTCCGGGCGAGTGGAGTGCTTGGCCGGCGCCGGCCAAGCTCAACTTGTTCCTGCGCGTGCTTGGGCGGCGTGCCGACGGCTACCACGACTTGCAGACCGTCTTTCGCCTGCTCGACTGGGGCGACGAGATCCGCATCCGCATCATCCCTGGCGGCGCGGTCACGCGCACCTGCCCGGTGCCTGGCGTGGCGCTTGCCGACGATCTCACCCTGCGCGCCGCGCAATTGCTGCAGGCCCATGCGGGCTCGACGCTGGGCGCGGAGATCGCCGTGGAAAAGCGCATCCCGCTCGGCGGCGGCCTGGGTGGCGGCAGCTCGGACGCGGCGACCGTCTTGGTGGCCCTGAACCAGCTGTGGGGGCTGCACCTGCCGGAAGATGTCCTGCTGGGCCTGGCGCGCCAGCTCGGTGCCGACGTGGCGGTCTTCGTGGCCGGGCGCTCGGCGTGGGCCGAAGGCGTGGGCGAACGCTTGACCCCGGTGGCGCTTCCGCGGCGCCATTATGTGGTGCTCGACCCGGGGACCCAGGTCTCCACGGCGCAACTGTTCCAGGCGCCGGAATTGACACGAAATGGCCCAGCAACGACAATTTCATCCTTTGTTTCCGGCGAAATCCCGGAGAATGCCTTCACCCCGCTGGTACGCGACAGGTACCCGCAGGTGGCGGCAGCCCTGGACTGGCTGGGGCAATTTGGACCCGCGCGGTTGTCCGGCACCGGTGGCTGCGTGTTTCTGGAAACCAGATCGTTTGACCGGGCGCACGCCGTGGCGCGGCGTTGTCCACCCCAGTTCGTCGCGCAGGCGGTTTCCGGAGTGACGCTGTCGACGCTGCAACTGGCCTTGGCGCGACACCGCGCGCCGGCCTGAGGGCACCGCAGCCGCGGTGAGGTTCGCAACAACGTGAGTGGAGCACCGATCACGCCACAAATGCATTACTGGGGCGTCGCCAAGCTGGTTAAGGCACGGGATTTTGATTCCCGCATACGCAGGTTCGAATCCTGCCGCCCCAGCCAATCATGATGGTTTTGGTTTCGAGGTAGCAGCCGTGGATACGTCCACTTCCATGATGTTGTTTTCGGGCAACGCCCACCATGCGTTGGCCGAGGATGTCGCGCACCGCCTTGGCGTGCCGCTGGGCAAGGCCCTGGTCGGCACGTTCAGCGACGGCGAAGTGCAGATCGAGATCGACGAGAACGTGCGTCGCCAGGAAGTGTTCGTCATCCAGCCGACCGGTGCGCCGAGCGCGGTGAACCTGTTCGAGCTGCTGGCGATCACCGATGCGCTCAAGCGCGCCTCGGCCGCCAGCGTCACCGCGGTGATCCCGTATTTCGGTTATGCCCGGCAGGATCGCCGGCCGCGCTCGGCGCGGGTGCCGATCACGGCCAAGCTGGCGGCGCGCATGATTGGTGCGGCAGGCGTGGACAAGGTGCTGACCGTCGACCTGCATGCCGACCAGATCCAGGGCTTTTTCGACGTGCCGGTGGACAACGTCTATGCCTCGCCGGTGCTGCTGGCCGACATCTGGCGCCACCACAACACCAGCGACCTGATCGTGGTCAGCCCGGACGTGGGCGGCGTGGTGCGCGCGCGGGCCATCGCCAAGCGCCTGGACGACGCCGACCTGGCCATCATCGACAAGCGCCGCCCGAAACCCAACGTGTCCACGGTGATGAACATCATCGGCGACGTCGAAGGCAAGAGTTGCGTCATGGTCGACGACATCGTCGATACCGCCGGCACCTTGTGTGCGGCGGCCGCGGCACTGAAGGAGCGCGGCGCGCGCCAGGTCTCGGCGTATTGCGTGCACGCGGTGCTGTCGGGCAAGGCCATCAGCAACATCGAGAATTCCGCGCTCGACCAGCTGGTGGTGACCGATACGCTGCCGCTGCGCGACGACGCGCGCGCCTGCGCGAAGGTACGCCAGCTCTCCGTGGCCGAGTTGCTGGCCGAGACCATCCGCCGCATCGCCTTCGGCGAATCGGTAAGCTCCCTGTACGTGGATTGAGTAGCAAGCTCCATTGAGTAGCCGCCCACGGACGGGCAGCTTTTGATCTTCGCGGCAGGACGCCGCGTAGCAATAACCGAGTCGCCCCATGGATGGGCGGCTTTGATCTTCGCGGCAAGGATGCCGCGTGAAAATACACAACTTCCCTGGTCGCGGGGAAGTCCATCCGGCCGCCGCGAGGCGGCCTTCACGCAACGAGCCAAGGTAATCAGTCATGCCAATATCCCGTGAAATCAAGGCGGAAATCCGCAAGGACGAGGGGAAAGGTGCGAGCCGCCGCCTGCGTCGTGCCGGTTTCGTGCCTGCCGTCGTCTATGGCGCCAACCAGCCACCGCAGAATGTGCAGGTCGTGCACAACACGGTCCTGCTGGCCTCGCAGAAAGAGTGGTTTTTCTCCTCCATTCTCGATCTCAACGTCGACGGCCAGGTGCAGAAGGTGCTGGTGCGCGATTGGCAAAAGCATCCGTTCAAGCAGTTGATGATGCACATGGATTTCCTGCGCATCAACGAGAACGAGGCGCTGCGGGTCAGCGTGCCGCTGCACTTCCTGAACAAGGAGATTTCGCCGGCGGCCAAGACGGCTGGCGTGGTGATTTCGCACAACCTGACGGAAGTGGAAATTTCCTGCCTGCCGAAGGACCTGCCCGAGTTCATCGACGTGGACTTGAGCACGCTGGGGCCGGGCGACATCATCCACTTGTCGAGCCTGAAGCTGCCGCCGAACGTCGAGCTGGTGCAGCAGATCGTCGACGAGAGCAGCGACGTGGCCATGGTCAGCGCCAACCTCGTGCGCGAGGAAGTGGACGAGGCTCCGGCCGAGGCGGCTGCGCCGGCGGCTGGTGCCGCAGGCGCAGCGGGTGCCGCAGCGGGTGCTGCCGGGGCGGCTGCGCCGGCAGCGGGCAAGAAGGACGAGAAGCCTGCCGCCGCCAAGAAGGACGACAAGAAGTAAGCAGCACTGACCCGCGCCTCAGCATGGCGCGGGTCGGCGTTGCCGATGGCGGCCATGGCCGGCTTGGACCTCATCATTGGCTTGGGCAACCCGGGTACCGAGTACCTGCGTTCCCGGCACAACGCCGGTTTCCGCCTGGTCGACACGCTGGCCAGCGGCAGCGGCGAGCGTTTTGCCTTCGAGGGCAAATTGCATGGCGAGGTTTGCCGGCCAGGCATTGGCGGCAAATCCGTGTGGCTGCTCAAGCCGGCCACGTTCATGAACAAGAGCGGCACCGCAGTGGCGGCGGCGCTGCGCTACTACAAGATCGAAGCGGACCGTTGCCTGGTCGTGCACGACGACCTCGACCTGCCGCCGGGGACGGCGCGCCTGAAGTTCGATGGCGGGCATGGCGGCAACAACGGCTTGCGCGACATCATCGCCCAGCTCGGGCACGGTCGCTTCCACCGCCTGCGCCTGGGCATCGGGCATCCGCCCGACCGCCGCCGGGTGGTCGACTGGGTGCTCGGCAAACCCTCGGCGGACGACGAGGAGGCGCTCACTATGGCGATGGTGCGTGCGCTGGACGTGCTGCCGCTGGCGGTGGCCGGCCAGTTCGAGCGCGCGATGCTGGAGCTGCATACCACCGGCACCCACAACGGTGAGCATCCGGCGCCGGAGTCGTCGCGCTGAACCACCGCACGTCGCGCGGTGCGGCATTGCGGCGTGGCATTGAAGTGACCTGGAGCGTTGCATGGGTATCAAATGTGGCATTGCCGGTTTGCCCAACGTGGGCAAGTCCACGCTGTTCAACGCGCTGACCAAGGCCGGCGTCGCCGCGGCCAACTTCCCGTTCTGCACCATCGACCCGAATGTCGGCGTGGTGCCGGTGCCGGATCCGCGCCTGCAGCAGCTGGCGGCCGTCGTGCACCCGCAGAAGATCGTGCCGACCTCGATCGAATTCGTGGACATCGCCGGGCTGGTTGCCGGCGCCTCGAAGGGCGAGGGCCTGGGCAACAAATTCCTCGCGCATATCCGTGAAGTCGACGCGATCGCGCACGTCGTGCGTTGTTTCGAACACCCGGACATCGTCCACGTGGCGGGCCAGGTGAACCCGCTGGCCGACATCGACACCATCGACACCGAGCTGGCGCTGGCCGACCTGGAAGCGGTCGACAAGGCGCTCAATCGCGCCGAACGCGCCGCCAAGGCCAACGACAAGGACGCCCAGGCGCGCGCGCCGGTGTTGCAAAAGCTGTCCACGGCGCTCGCCGCCGGCCACCCCGCGCGGTCGGTGGCGCTGGATGACGAGGAACGGCTGCTGGTGCGCGATTTGTTTCTGCTCACGCTCAAGCCGCAGATGTTCATCGCCAACGTGCGCGAGGACGGTTTCGAGCACAACCCCTACCTCGATGCGGTGCGCGGGCATGCCGCACAGGTGGGTGCCGAAGTGGTTCCGGTGTGTGCGGCCATCGAAGAGGAGATGGCCCAGCTCGATGCTGCCGACCGCGACGAGTTCCTCGCCGATCTCGGCCTCACCGAGCCCGGCCTGAATCGGGTGATCAACGCCGGCTACCGGCTGCTCGGCCTGCAGACCTATTTCACCGCCGGCGAGAAGGAAGTGCGCGCCTGGACGGTGAAGCAGGGCGCCACCGCGCCGCAGGCTGCCGCCGTCATCCACACCGACTTCGAGAAGGGTTTCATCCGCGCCGAAACCATCGGTTTCGACGACTTCATCAAGTACCACGGCGAGGCCGGCGCCCGCGAGGCCGGCCGCCTGCGCAAGGAAGGCAAGGAGTACCTGGTGCAGGAAGGCGACGTCCTGCATTTCCTGTTCAACGTCTAATCGCTGGCCTGCTGCGGCACGCCGCCGCGGTTCAGCCGCGCCGCGCCGGCAGGCTTGCGCGCAAAGTCACGGCTTGAGGTGGTCCACCATCCAGCCCACCCAGCGGCGATACAGATCGGTGACCTGCACGATGTCATGCGGCACGTGGGAGCTGATTGGGTAGGCGTAGAACTCGACGGGGACGCCATTGTCGCGCAGCGCGTGGTACCACTCGAAGGCGTTCACCAGGGGCACATTCGCATCGCGCACCGAACCCAGGATCAGGGTGGGCGCCTTGACGCTGCGCACGTGCTGGATCGGCGACTGCTCGTGCCACATCTTCCAGCCAGCGTCGGTCCATGGCGATGAGCCGAAGAAATACGCGTCGCCCTGCTGGTAGAACGAGATGCTGTAGTCCATCAGCCAGTCGGTGACGGGAGCGCCCACGAGCGCGGCCTTCCACACGTCATAGTGGCTGCTCAGCCACGCGCTCATGTAGCCGCCGTAGGACCAGCCGCTGACGCCGAGCCGCGTCATGTCGACGATGCCCAGCTTCTCGACTGCCGCGAGTCCCGCCATCACGTCCTTGCCCGGCCCGTCGCCGGTATCCTGGTACATGGCGTGCTGGTAGGTGTCGCCGAGGTTGGTGCTGCCGCGATAGTTGGGCTGGAAGACGAGGAACCCGGCGGCCGCCAGCAATTGTGCGAGGCGCTGGAAGCCGACGTTGGAGGCGATCATCGGCCCGCCGTGGATCACCAACACCAGTGGATACTTGCGGCCCGCTGCGTAATCGACCGGGTAGGTCAGTACACCGTCCTCGTGGAATCCGTCAGGACCCGCCCACTCGATGGATTCCGTGCGCCCCAGCCTGAGGTCATCGAGAAACGCGTTCACGTTGGTGAGCCGGCGCGGCTTGGCGGTGATGGAATCCAGGACATACAGCTCGCCGGGATGCGTGGTGGTACTCCCGACGAAGGCGATGACGCCGTTCCTGGAAATGCTGACGTCGGTCGGCCCGGCGGAGGTGGTGGTGCCCTGGCCATCGTTGGCTTGTACCTCGCCAAGGCGCAGCAAGCTGGCTTTGCCGACGAGCGGCTGCTTCCAGAGCACCGAACGGGTGCCGAGCGAACCGGAGGTGATCAGCGTCCGCCCATCGGGCATCCACGCATAGCTGTTGAAGTGGCGCGCCAACTCGGCAGTGACGTCGCGGGTCCCGTCGTCGCCGCGCACGTACACCGCGTCACCATTGTTCTGGTCGCCGTCGCGCGGCCGCTGGAACGCCGCGCGGCCACCCGCGGGGGCAAACGTGAAATAGCTCGCACCCTGCGCGTCGACCACGGTCCGCATGCTGCCGCTCGCCAGCTCGACTTCGGCGATCACGGAGCGAAAGGATGACGCCCAGTACGCGCCCGGAAACTTGGTGAACGCAATGCGCGTCCCGTCCGGGCTCCACGCCGGTGTCGTGGTGCTGCCTGACTCGGTGCCGAGGCTGAATTCACCCTGGGTCAGTCGCCGTGCGTCGCCCCCGGCGGCCGGTATGACCCACAGGTGCCAGGGAGCCACCTCCTTGTCCAACAGGAAATGTCCATCCGTGACCCGGAACACCTTGTTGTGGGCCTTGATCGCCGCGGCATTGAGGGGCGGATCCTGGGCGACAAACGCGATATTCCTGCCGTCCGGACTCCAGGCATAGCTGTCGACGCCTTGTGGGTTGTCCGTGACGCGCTGGGGGTCACCGCCACGCATCGAGGCGATGAATACCTGGTCCTGCTTGGTTTCCGGGTCCTTGGCGAGGAACGCGAGGTATGCGCCGTCCGGCGACCAGCGCGGATCAGACAGGCTCTTGCGGGCATGCGTGAAGACGCGCCTTGCGCCGCCGGCCACATCCACCAGCTCGATCCCGCGTTCGTTTTCATCGGTCTCCCAGTTCGGTCGGGAGACGATCACGGCAACCTGCTTGCCATCGGGCGAGATTTGCGCCGCGCTCAGTGACACGATCTTGCGCAGGTCCTCGAACTGGAACGTGCCTGTCGTGCCTGTCGTGGCCGGCAGCGACGACAGGAAGGCGAGGCCGAGGAGCGCGACGAGGTGGAGAGCGGCGCGATGGTTTCGTGTCCTCGGCACGCTCCTAGCCACCACTGCTGCCGCCGAAGCGCACATTGGCCTGCAGGAAGTATGCGCGGCCGATCGCATCGAACCAGGCCCGGTAGTAATACGGCCAACCGGTCCAGGTCGGGTCGCGCGGCGGGCGGCGATCGAACAGGTTGTCGACCACCATGGACACGCTGATGTCGGGCGTGAACTGGTAACCCATCGTCAGGTTGTACCGGGCCGTGGGTCCCATGCGCTTGGTGCCGTTGTAGTCGGGGATGCCACTGAGGCGTGAGCCGTACAGCGTGGTGGTGAAGTGGTGGAAGTTCCACGTCACCGAGCCATTCGCCTTGCTGCGCGGGATCAGGTAGTTGTAAAGATCGGTCAACTGGTTCTCGACCGGCGATTCTGTCGACAACCGTGTCTTGTGCATGATCACGTAGGTCGCGCCGAGGTTGAAGTCGAACGTGCCCGCACGCGAGGCATCGAGCCGGTAATGGGTGTTGAAGTCGACGCCGGAAGTTTCGTCGGTCGCGGCATTGATCGGCAGCACCAGGACTGCGGTGAGCTGGCCGGGGTTGAACGGTGCATCCGGGGCATTGCGGAATACCTGGCTTTCGATTTGTTGGCAGAATGCCGACGTGCCATCCACGGCGGTACCGCTCATGGTGGCACCCAGCCGACAGTCACCCTCGCGCCGGAGGATGTCCTGGGTGCTTTGGTACAGCACTTCGTTTTTCAGCTTGATGCGGTAGTAATCCATGCTGATGTCGAAGTTGCGCGTAGGCGCGAACACCGCGCCCCAGGTGAAGGAGCGGCTGGTTTCATCCTTGAGGTCGGTGCTGCCGTGACTCTGGCCGTTGTAGCTCTCGTCGCCGTAGCTGCAGTCGTCCGAGAAGTCGTCTGCCGTATCGGGCTCCAGCGTGCGGCACAGGTAATAGTCGATGCCGCTGGACGAGGACCCGCTCAAGCCGGCGTACAGATAGCTGAGGTCAGGGGCACGAAAGCCGGTCGATATCGAGCCGCGCAGCAGCAGGCTCTGGATCGGGCGGTACTCGAGCCCGAACGCGTAGGTGAACTTGCCGGCATCCGTGGCGCCGTAGCTGTAACGGTCGTAACGGCCGGCCGTGCTGGCCGTCAGGTTCGAAAAGATCGGGATGTTGAATTCGTATCCGGCTGCGGCATGGCTGCGCGACCCGACCGCGGTGGTGTTGTGCAGGTTGTAATACGAGCCGTCCAGTGACATCGGGTCGGCCTTGAGACCGAAATACGAATTGCCATACTCGGCCACGCCGGCAAAACTGACCGGGCCTGCGGGCAGGTCGAAGAGGTTGGTGTTGGTGAACGTCAGCGACCAGTTTTCCGCGCGGCTCTTGTCGTGGTCGTTGGAATCTTGGCTGATCGAGCGGAGCTGCGTGACCGTCAGCGGGGTGTAGAGCCGGCTGAGCGGCGCGTCATACATCTTGTAACCACTGTCGGGGTCGATGCCGAGGGATGGGCCGAGGTACAGCGACTGCGCCTTGGCTGCTATCACCGCTGGCCATTTTTGCGTGAGCTGGTTTTGCGAGTGGCTGAAGTTGGCTTCGTAATTCCAGTCGCTGCCCGCGCCGAGCGTGCCCTTGACCCCGGTGTTCAGTGAGTAGCTGTTGCTGATGCTGCGGATTTCCGCGCGCTTGAAGCCACCCCATTCGTTGATCGTGAAATATTGGCGGCCCCATTGCTCGACTTGGCCGGTGGCGACGTTGTAGAACGGCGTATCGGCGCAATCGCTGTTTTCCACTTCGCAGTTCCACCAGCTCTTGGGCGAGCTGTAGCTGTCCTGGTGCGAGGTGCTGGCCATCAGGTCGACATACAACTCGGTGTAGTCGTTGAAGTGGAACGTGCCCGAGCCGAAGAAGTTGGCCATGCGGCGCCCGTTTTCGAGCGTGGAATACCCGTAGTCCTCGTAGGTTCCGCAGTAATAGCCGGGGCCGCCGTCAGGCCCGTAGCCACGCCGCGAGGCGTAGAACACGCTGCCGCGATCCAGGTAGGAGAGGTTGTCGCAGGTGGCCTTGCCGGGGTCGAGGTAGTTGCCATCCACATCGGTACGCACGAAGGTCCGGTTGGCCGGCAGCCGGGAGGGATCGGCGGGACTGTCCAGTTGCGAGTCGGTATAACTGCGGTCCATCGCCCATAGTGGCTTGTCGTCGACCAGCTCAAGCCCGAACACCGCGTCCAGCTTGCCGACGCTGAAGCCGCTGCTGATGTCGAAACGTTGCGAGTTCCCGCCGCCGTGCTGGGTGGTGCCGATGCGGTAGCTGACGCTGGTGTGGTCGACCTTCTTCTTGAGGATGAAGTTGATGACGCCGGAGATGGCGTCCGAGCCGTACACCGCCGAGGCGCTGCCGGAGAGGATCTCCACGCGCTCGATCAGGGAAGTCGGGATGTTGGAGATGTCGGTGAAATTGCTGTTGCCACCGTACGACTGGGGGTAGTCGGCGATGCGCCGGCCATTGACCAGCACCAGGGTGTGGTTGGGTCCAAGGCCACGCAGGTCGACTGCCTGGGCACCGACCGAGAAGCCGTTGTTGTATTGGTTGTTGTCGAGCGCGCCCAGGTTCTGGGTCAGCGAGGCCATGAGCTGGGGGACATCTGCGAAGCCGCGCCGGGCGATGTCTTCGGCAGTAATGGTAAGTACAGGTGCCGGACCTTCGATCTCGGAACGCGGAATGCGCGAGCCGGTCACCGTGACGGTGTCCAACCTGGTGGCCTCGGACGCGTCGGCTTGGGGGCTGGAACCTGCGCTTGCCGGGCTTGGTCGCGAGGGTGGCGATGGCGAGCCGGGCTTGTTGTCACGACTGATCAGCAGCGCGCCGGAGCTGTCCTGGTGGACGCTGTAGCCGCTGCCCGACAGCAAGCGGGCGAGCGCGGCGTCGGTGGACAAGGTGCCGCTTACGCCGGCAGTGCGCAGCCCCTTGAGCTGGTCCGCCGGGTAGATCAGTTGGGCGCCGGATTGTCGGGTGAAGGTATCTAGCGCGGTGACCAGGTCACCGGGCGGAACATTGACGGCCGTTGTCGGGGCCTGTGCAAAGGACAGCAGCGGTAAAGCGCAAGCCAGTGCCAGCAGGGTGTGGCGTAAGGATCGACGCATGGTCACCTCTCCCCAGGTGTGGCGCGGTAGCGCCGGTCTATGAGACGGGACGAACCAGCCTTGCCGATCCCCCATTGTCCGCGATGGGGAGGGTAGACGAGAGGGGCAATGGCAGCGCCGGGGGTGTGGCCGGGATCAGCGGTGTTGCAGGACCAGCGTGTTGTCGCGCTGTACCACGTGGATCGGAAAGCCCTGTTCCAGCAGGCGTGCGAACGCGTCGACATTCGACCAGCGGAAGTTGCCGCCGACCCGCATGGCGCCGACGGCGGGGTCGTCGATGATGATCTTGCGCGTGTTGTAGCGGTTGAACTCGGCCACCGCATCGGCCAGGGTCGTGTTGTGGAAGCTCAGATAGCCGTCGCGCCAGGCCAGGAAATCGCGGGCCTGCTGCAGCGTGTCGGAGCGCACCAGTACGCCGGATGCGTCGGCGATGGCCACGCTGCCGGCCGGCAACAGCGCGGTGGCCTGGCGCGGCATGCCGGGGGTGTTGTCGGTCTCCAGCCGGACCACGCCGTGGGTTACGACGACGCGCAGGTCACCGTCGTCCCGGCGCACCGCAAACGCCGTTCCCACGGCCGTGACGCGGCGGTTGCCGGCACGCACGATGAACGGGCGGTTCGGATCCTTGGCCACTTCAAAAAAGGCCTCGCCTTGCTGCAGGTCGACCGCCCGCTTGCCATGCGACAAGACGACGTGGGCGCGGCTGTTGCTGTTCAAGGTCATGATCGAACCGTCAGCCAACTTGACTGTATCCAGGCTGCCGATGGCGGTCTGGTAATCCGCCGCGCTCACGCTGGCGTAGTGTTGCCAGCCCCAGCCCGTCGCCAGGACCAACAGCACCATTGCTGCTGCGGCCAGGTAACGGATCGGGCGTCGGATGGGGCGGGCAGGTGATCCTTGGCGTCCGGCCCGGCGAAAGGCTGCCACTGTGTCCATGGCCGTTCGTTCGTTGGTTGCGCGGGCGGCAGCATGGGCAGGGCGCGTGAGGCGGGTCGACGCGTGGTGTTGGTCCGTGTCTGCCGCCAGCACCTTCAGGCGGGCGCTTTGCTGCCAGGCGTGCTCCAGCCGGATGAATGCCACGCGGTGCGCGACGGAGCGCGCAAGCCAGGCCGCCAGTTGCGTCTGGTCATCCTCCGACCACGCGCCGGCATCGCGGCGGGCGAGCCACGCGGCGGCACTGCGCTCGATTTGCCGGTTATCGGCCATGCCCATCGTCCGCTTCGGCCATGGCATTTCCCGTGCGCACCGGCCGCAGGCCGGCATAGAAATGGTCTGCCATCAAACGCATGCCTTTGGCCACCTGCTTTTCCACGGTCTTCTCACTGATACCCATGTGCGCAGCAACTGCCTTTTGCGACAAATCCTCGACCCGCCGCAGCCAGATCACCTGCCGGCATCGGGGTGGCAGGTGCGCCATCGCTGCGGCCAGATGCTGGAGTTCCTGCCCGGCGCTCAGTTGACGCTCGGGGGAAATGTCGTCTATCAAGACGTTCAGGGCATCGATATCACCTACGGCATCGATGGAAACCACGCGCGCGCGACGCAACCGGTCGGTCATCAGGTGGCGCGCGATGGTGAACATGAAGGATTTGGGCATCGCCGGCCGTGCCTTCGTGGCTGCCTCGTAGACGCGTATGTAGATATCCTGGCGCAGGTCCGGGATTTCGTCGCGCTGATACCAGCAACGCTGCAGATAGCGCATCAACGCGCCCTCGTGCACGAGTATCTCGTTGGCGAACCAGTCGTCGAGGGAGGTGTCCACGGCCCCGACTGTAGCGCCATTGTTCTTTGCCTGGCGCGTCCCGGTGGGGGATGCGGCCCGCTGGCTCGTCCCGGCAGTAGGGTCGCCGCGCCGTGCTGCGTCGACAACGCGATTGCGCATGACGGCCGCATGTCGCCTGGTGCGATCCTGCCACGGATGTCTTGGGGAGTTGCTGATGTTGTTGCATGACAGGTGGGTCGGCGTTGCATTGGCGTTGCTTGTGTGCGGCTGGATGGCAGGCGCCGCCGCGGCCGCGCCCGTCGTCCCGGCCGTGGCGGCGCGCAACGGCTACGACTACTACCAGATCGGCGATCTGCAGGCGCCGCGGCCCGCACCGACGGAGGCTGCGTTGATGCTGAAAGGCGGCGGCGCCTGGAACCATGAGGCGTTTGCCTGGCTGGTGGCCAAGGCCGGCCATGGTCACTTCGTGGTCTTGCGTGCGTCCTATGCCGACGACATCCAAAATTCCCTGTACAACGAGATCGGCGGCGTGACGTCGGTGCAGACCCTGGTATTCCATAGTCGCGCCGCGGCCAGCGATCCGGTGGTCCTGGACATCGTCCGGCACGCCGACGGCATCTTCATTGCAGGTGGCGACCAGGCCAACTATGTGCGCTTCTGGCGCGGCACGCCGCTGAACAAGGCGCTGGACGAGCACGTGGCACAAGGCAAGCCGATTGGCGGGACGAGCGCGGGATTGGCCATACTTGGCGCCTACGCCTACGGTGCATTGGACGGCGGCAGCATCCGCTCCGCCGATGCCCTGGCCGACCCGCTGGGCACCGCCGTCACCCTGGTCGGCGATTTCCTGCACCTGCCTTATCTGCAACACACCATCACCGACTCGCATTTTGCCGCACGTGACCGGCTTGGCCGCCTGCTCGCGTTTGTTGCACGCCTGCGCTATGAGGGCCGCGGCGAGGTCATCGGCCTGGGTATCGACGAAGGGACATCGCTGTGTGTGGGCGCCGATGGCGTGGGTCGCGTGTTCACGGCCGACAACGGGGTCGCGTGGCTGCTGCAACCAAGTGACATTCCGCGGCTGGCGCCAGGCAAGCCGTTGAATGAACTCGGCGTACGCGTTACCGGGATTGGCACCCAAAGTCGCATCGATATGCATGACTTCAGCGTGCAACATCCGGCATTTTCAAGGATTGCCGACGTACGCGAAGGGAAGGTGGTCCTGCGACGTGAAACCGCCCCGCCACCGCCAAAGCCGGTGACGGCGGCGGTCCAGCCCGATGGACGACGCGCGCCTGCGCGCATCCCGGCACAAAAGTAGCTTCCGGCAGTCGCCGCTGCCGCGGATGCGCTGGCCGGAAGCGTGGCGGCGCGCGCGTTGGGATGCCTGCCCAGGACCCCGTGCAGGGTGCGCTTCCGGTTGCTGACACGCCGATCTGTCGCTGCCTGCCGACAGGGCGCCAAGTTGACAGGTTTGCACCCGATCCACACAATACGCGTTCTTTGTTGGAGGGATACCCAAGCGGCCAACGGGGGCAGACTGTAAATCTGCTGGCTTACGCCTTCGGTGGTTCGACAAATTCGTCTGGAACGAATTTGAACAGCCCGCAGGGCTGGCCCCGAAGGGGCGAAGGGCAGGATGCCCGGAGTCATCCACCTCCCGGCTTGGGACACGACATCAGCAGCAGGCGACGAGAAAAATTCGGAGGGATACCCAAGCGGCCAACGGGGGCAGACTGTAAATCTGCTGGCTTACGCCTTCGGTGGTTCGACAAATTCGTCTGGAACGAATTTGAACAGCCCGCAGGGCTGGCCCCGAAGGGGCGAAGGGCAGGATGCCCGGAGTCATCCACCTCCCGGCTTGGGACACGACATCAGCAGTAGGCGACGAGAAAAATTCGGAGGGATACCCAAGCGGCCAACGGGGGCAGACTGTAAATCTGCTGGCTTACGCCTTCGGTGGTTCGAATCCACCTCCCTCCACCAGCTTCAAGCGGCATCACGCGACGCGCAAGCGGCGCGGTTGGTCGGATTCCGCGCAGGGCGGGAGTAGTTCAATGGTAGAACATCAGTTTTCCAAACTGATTACGCGGGTTCGATTCCCGCCTTCCGCTCCATAGTGCCGCAGATGTACGGTGCGATCGATCGAAGCAATCGCTGCATGGATCGACGCTTTTATTGAAGAGTCCGGCAGGATGCCGGGTTTATCTTCGTCATCATGGAGGATGGCAAAAATACCTGCTCATGTAGCTCAGTCGGTAGAGCACTTCCTTGGTAAGGAAGAGGTCACAGGTTCGATTCCTGTCATGAGCACCATTTCAAGCACGGTTGTCCATGGCAACCCATTCATTCATTGATACCAGCGGAGTTTAGGGCGCATGGCAAAGGGTAAATACGAACGCACGAAGCCCCACATCAACGTGGGAACGATCGGCCACGTGGATCACGGCAAGACGACGCTGACGGCGGCACTGACGAAGCTGGGAGCGGACCGGTACGGCGGT